>Ga0265798_10001241_pt1 | contig 40338 bp, 35 predicted proteins | sample P3T30metagenome_FD_192430 | JGI IMG/M metagenome (GOLD analysis project Ga0265798, IMG submission 192430) | Plant litter microbial communities from East Loma Ridge, Irvine, California - P3 T30 | ecosystem: Environmental > Terrestrial > Plant litter > Unclassified | place: USA: California... | reverse complement strand
ATCGTACAGTCGGGCAACCTCGAACCCCGCCTTGCGATAGGCGGGAAGATGCGCGTCGCGGACGATGCCGCCGGTACCGATGATGACGATCGGGCGCGGCGCGGATGGCATCGGCCAGGCCTGTTGCAGATCGTTCATCGCATCGCCTCCGCCTGCGCTTCCGCCAGCAGATCGGCGGTTGCGCGGTCCGTGGTCACGGCCGCGCCGACCAGCCGGTCTACGACATGGCTGATCCGCGCGAGATCGGGCGTGATCGGCATTTGGCGGGCGTGATCATGCAGCCAGCCGAGCCGGTGATAATAGGGGATCGCGCGGTTGATCTCCGGATCCTGCCAGGTCGAGCGGCGAACCCCGATCGCGCCTTCTGTGGTGGTAATCCGGTCCATCGGCGCGGTCGCACAGTGGCGCAGGAAATCCCACGCGAGCGGCTTTTCGCGCGACCCCGCGCCAATCGCCAGCACCCAGAACACGTTCAATGATACGCTCTGCCCGCCCGGCCCGGCGGGCAGCGGGGCGACATCGACCAGCCCCTTCACCTTGCTCTCCGGCGCGGTATCGCAATAGGCGGCAAAACCGAACCAGTTCGGCATCAGCGCGACCTTGCCCGCCGCGAACGCCATTCCCGACGCAACGCTGTCGAGCGATGCGCAGTCGGGCGCGATCGCCGACGTATCCTGCGCGAGCGTGCGTAGAAAATCGAGCGCGGCGTGGGCGTGCGGAGACGTGAAATCCGGTCGCCCCCAGGCATCGAAAGGCTCGCCGCCGCGCGACCAGATCTGGATGCAGAAATCGTACAGGCCGTTATGCCCGTCCGGGTAGAGCGCCAGCACCGTCCCGTAACGCCCCTGATCGGGCGCGTGCTGTGCGCGGGCGATGGCGTGGAAATCCTCCCACGTCGTTGGCGGGGTGGCGATGAGGTCCCTGCGGTAGACGAGGCATTCCGGCCCGTCGTGATACGGCATTCCCCAGAACCCGCCGCCGAAGCGTTGCAGCCCGGTCAACGACGGGCTCCACGCTGCGGGGAAATCGGCGATCGGAGCGCGCGCCAGATGCGGATCGAGGTTCTCAAGCAGGTCGCCCGCGACCGCCTCGGCCAGCCAGTCGGTGTTGAGAAAGGCGATGTCCCAGTCGCCGCTCGCCAGCCCGCGCTCGGCGATCAGCGTGCGGTGGAGCGGGTTGAGGTCCATCTCCACCGCGTGAAGCGTGGCGTCCACCCCGCGCGTCGCGACGAAATCGGCGAACTGCGCGGCGATCGCGCGTGCAAAGGGGTCGAAGCGGCGGACCGCGATACGCAACGCACTCATACCGCCGCTCCGCTCGCTTCGGCGACGGGGGGCGCGTCGGGCGCGGTGTCCACCCCCGGCCGCCGCGCCCGCCGCCGCTCGCCGCCGACGGTGTAGATCGCCGCCGCCGCGATCACCACGATGCCCTCGATCAGCCCCTGATAGCTTGCGCCAAGGTTCAGCACGTTGAAGCCGTTGGTGAGCGTGAACAACAGCAGCGCTCCGATCACCGTCTTCACCACGCTGCCCGCGCCGCCGAACAAGGACGTGCCGCCAAGGATCGCGGCGGCAATCACGGTCAGTTCGCTACCTTGCAATGCGGTCGGATTGATCGCGCCCAACCGGCAGCCGAACAGCACGCCCGCAAACCCCGCCGCCACGCTCGACAGCACGAACGCACCGAGTTTGTAGGCGTGGACGTTGATGCCCGACAGCCGTGCCGCCTCGGCATTGCCGCCGACCGCATAGATCCGCCGCCCGACGACGGTGAAACGCAGCACCGCCCATACGACCCCGGTGAACACCGCCAGATACACCACCGGTGCCGCCACCGCGAAGCGCGGCCCGGCGAGCAGCGCCAGCACCGCCAGCACCACCGCGCTCGCGATTTGCAGGATCGAGCGCCGCATCACGCCAAGCCCGAGCAGCCCCGCCGCGATCACCAGCACCGGCAAGAACACGGGAAACCGCATACTCTCGAACGCCAGCATCTGCGCGAGCGTGTCGGCGCGTTCGACCATCAGCGATCGGCCATCCGTCAACACCAGCACCAGCCCACGCACCGCCGTCAGCGTGCCGAGCGTCACGATAAAGGCGTTGATGCCGACGAACTGTACGATCGCGCCATTGAGCATACCCACCGCCGCCGCCGTCACCAGCGCCGCAACGGCGGCGAGCGGAAAGCCGATCTGCGGCGCCAATCCCACCAGCACCGCCGCCGCCAGCGCCGCCACGGACGCGACCGAAAGATCAAACGCGCCGGTAATGAGCATCACCGTCATCGCCACGCCCATGATTCCGACCAGCGACGCCTGATAGGCGATGTTGCCGAGGTTCTGCGCGGCGAGATACGGCGGCAGTCCGCGCGTGTGCGCGATCGTCGCCAGCACGCCGAGCAGGATCAGCAGCGCGTAGTAGACGCCGGCCTCGCGCAGGCCGAAATACCGCCGCCAGTCGATCTTCTTCATGCGGCAACTCCGGTTTCGGCGAGCGTCCCCCCCGCGAGCCGGATCAAGGCGATCTCGTCGGTCGCGGCAGGGTCTTCGATCTCGGCGACGATGGCGCCGTCGCGCAGGACCAGAATGCGGTCGGCGATGGCAAGCAACTCTTCGAATTCCGAACTGACCAGCATCACCGCCAGCCCGTCGTCGGCAAGCGCGCGAACGGTGCGAAGGATGTCGATCCGCGCGCCGATGTCGATGCCGGCGGTCGGCTCGTCGAGCAGCAGCACCCGCGTGTCGGGGGTCAGCCACTTCGCCAACACGACCTTCTGTGCATTGCCGCCCGACAATTCGCTGACCATCGCGTCCGGTCCATCGGCCTTGATGGCGAGCCGGGCGATGGCGGCACGGGCGTTCGCCGCTTCGGCCGCACGATCGACGATTTGCCCGCGCCGGGGCAGGGCGATGTTCTCCGCGATCGTCATCGTCGGCACGAAGCCCTGGCGCGCGCGGTCCTCCGGCACCAGCGCGATGCCGGCCCGCGTCGTCTCGTCGGTGAACAGCGCGATCGGACGGCCATCCAGCGTTACCGTGCCGCGCGCGCTCGCATCGGCGCCGTAGATCGCGTGGAGCAACTCGCTGCGGCCGGAGCCGAGCACGCCGGCGATCCCGACGATCTCGCCCGCCGCCACGCTGAAACTGGTGGGCGCGAGCCGGCCGGGCGAACGCAGATCGCGCGCCACGAGTAACGGTTCACCGATCGGGCGCGCTCGTTCGGTCCGCGCCAGCGCCGTCACCGACCGGCCGGCGATGGCGGCGGCGATCGTCGCTTCATTCAGCGTCGCGGTTTCGGCATGCAGCACCGCGCGGCCATCGCGCAGCACCGTCACCCCGTCGGTTAATGCGACGATCTCGTCGAGGAAATGCGACACGAACAGCACCGCGCGACCCGCTTCGGCAAGCTGGCGGATGGTGCGGTAGACGGTCTCGCGCTCGTGCCCGGCAAGCGCGGCGGTCGGCTCGTCCATGATGACGAGGGCAGGGTCGCCGATCAATGCCTGCGCGATCGCGACCATCTGCCGCGCGCCGATCGGCAGATCGCCGACGATCTCGTCAAGGTCGAACGGACGGCCGAGCATCGCGACCACTTTGTCAGCGCGCGCACGGGCATCGCGCGCATGGCGCCAACCGCGACGTTGTTCCAGCAGGATATTGTCCGCCGCGCTCAAGGTCGGAACCAGCGGGATATGCTGATAGAGCGTCGCCACGCCGGCGGCACGCGCGGCACGCGGCGAGGTCCAGCGCACCGCATCGCCACGCCATGCGATCGTGCCCGCGCTGGCGGGGATCGCGCCCGACAGGATCTTGATAAGCGTCGATTTGCCCGCGCCGTTCGCGCCGAGCAGGCCGTGCACGCGCCCCGGCGTCACCGCCAGATCGACACCGCGCAGCGCGACGGTGCCGTTGGGCCAGGTCTTCTCCACCCCGGCCAGCCTGAGCAGCGGCGCGCCTACCATTGCCCGACACATTCGCCGACGGTCGCGCGCGTGACGGCGGGGATCGGATAGGTGCGGAACCGTGGCCCGGTTTCGCCATGCAGCGCGCGGAAGGCGAGCGCCCCAAGCGCCTCGGGCTTGAAGCACACCGTGCCATCGACCGCGCCCGCCTTGATCGAGGCGATCGCCAGCTTCGATCCGCCGACGCCGATCAGGCGCGCGGGCGATCCAGCCGCGCGGACGGCGCGGGCGCAGCCGATCACCATGTCGTCGGCCTCGTTGTAGAACAGGTCGACCTTCGGTTGCGCGGCGAGGATGTTCTGGCACGCCGCTTCGCCGCCCTCGCTCGTCCAGTTGCCGGGTTGCGCGGCGACGATGCTGTAGCGCGTGCCCGCGGCATCGAGCGCCTGCCGGAACCCGCGCGCACGCTGCTCGACCTCGGGGAAGCCGGCCGCGCCTTCGATGATCGCGATCTTGGCTGGCCCGCCCGCCGGCAGCAGCCGTGCGGCAAGCCCGCCGGCCGCCCGCCCGGCCGCCACTTCGTCTTGTGAGGCGAGCGCGACCAGGCCCGGATAGACGTCCTCCACACGGCGCGTGCGCGGATTGCCGACCAACGCCGCCACTGCCGCGATCGGCACGTCGCCAGCCTGCGCCCGCCGTACCCAGCCTTGCGCAACGACCGAATCGAGCGGCATCACCGCGATCCCGGCGACATGCTGCGCGATCAGATCGTCGATATCGTTGGCCTGCTTCTGCACCTCGCCCTTGGCGTCGAGGATGATCGCGGTCGCGCCGGCCTGCGCCGCCGCCTCGCTGAAGCCCTTGGCGATCGCGGCTGCGAAGGGGAAGCTCAGGCCGACCGTCGACAGGCCGTAGCGCGGTCCGCCCGCCACCCCGGCCGCCACCGCGCCGTTGCTCGCCCGCGCGCCAGCACGCACGCCGATCAACGACGCGACCGCGACGACCGCGACCATCGCTGTCAGCAGCGCGGGGAGGGGGCGCCAGCGCATCGCGTCAGGCGACCGTGCGCCGGTCGACGAGATAGAGGTGGTCGCATGCCAGCACCGTTTCACCATGCTGGTTGCGGATGTCGACACTTTCCGTAACGATGCCTTGCGCGGTGCGCTTGGGATGATCGCGCTTGTCGGCGATGCGGGTGATCGTGGTCAGCGTGTCACCGATATGCACCGGGCGGACGAAGCGTAGGCGGTCATAACCATAGGACATGGCGTGCGGGTTGATCGTCGTCGCGGTCAGGCCGATGCCGATCGCGAATACCATCGTGCCATGCGCGATACGCTGGCCGATCGGCTGCGTGGCGCACCACGCCGCATCCATGTGGTGCGGGAAGAAATCGCCGGTATGGCCGGCATGGACGACGAAATCGGTTTCGGTAATCGTCCGGCCGAAGCTGGTGCGCTCCGATCCGATTGCGATATCCTCGAAATGCTGGGGCACGATCATGCGTTCAGTTCCTCGTCGATGCTGCGCTGATCGGCACCGAGCCTCGGCGCCGCGCGCGGCGAACGCAGGACGGTGCCGTCGATCCGGATCGGGCAGCGCGTGGTCGTCATCGTCTTCCCGCCGGGCGCTTCGATCCTTTGGGTCGCGGCGAGTGCGGCAAACGCCGGCTCGGCGGTCAGCGTCGGCCAGTCCAGCACCGGTGCGCACCAGATGCCGGCCGGCTCGAGGATCGCGAGCCATTCCGTCGCGGTCCGCGTCGCCAGATGATCGCGCAGCAACGCCTTGATCGCGTCGCGTTCGACGTACCAGCGATCAGGTGCGAAGCCGGCAAGCTCGGGCAGATCGATCAGCGTTCCGAGCCGATCGACCGGCGCCATCGCCAGCGCGAGGTATCCTTCCGCCGTCGCATAGATGCCATAGGGTGCGGCGAGATAGACGTTGCCGTTGGCGACGGCGCCCCGCGTCGGCATCGGTTCGTCGCGGTTCAGGTGGACCGAGAGATGCTCGAATTGAAGATCGATCGCTGCCTCCATCAGGCTGACGTCGACGCGCCCGCCGCGCCCGTTCACGCCGCGCCGGATCAGCAGCGCGAGGATGCCCTGGCACAGTTGCGCGCCCGCCATCATGTCGGTGATCGACAGGCCGGCCGGGACCGGCGGATCGCCGGCATCGCCCGACAGCCACGCCATGCCCGACAGCGACTGGACGAGCAGATCCTGTCCCGGCCGGTCCCGCCAGGGCCCGTTCGGCCCGTAACCGCTGACGCCGGCGTAGATCAGTCGTGGATTGAGCGCCTGCACCGCATCCCAGCCGAGCCCGAGCCGATCCATGATGCCGGGGCGGAAGTTGTGGATCAACACGTCGGCGCGCGCGATCAGGCGCTTCACGGCGGCGAGGTCGGCTGCGTCTTTCAGATCTGCGGCATAGCTTTCCTTGCCGCGGTTGATCGCGTGGAACAGCGCGCTCGCGTCATCGAACATCATGCCGGCCAGCGCCAGCGCGCGGCTGGCATCGCCACCGTCGCGCCGCTCCACCTTGATGACGCGCGCGCCAAGGTCCGCGAGCCGCAAGGCACATGACGGCCCGGCGAGAAACTGGCTGAAATCGAGGATCGTCAAGCCCGCAAGCGGCAGCCCGTCGTGGGGCGCGATGTCGGCCTTAAGCTCCGTCTCCAAGCGGCTATCCTAACGTCGTTTATGTTTATCGAGGGATATTCCCACACGCTATTGTTGGGGCTATGGGGTGTCAACCGGATTTTATATATGAACCGGACGTTTGTAGAGGAATAAACGATGCGCGGCATGACCTGGGACCACCCACGCGGCTTCGATCCGCTCGCCGCCGCCGCCGTGATCTGGGAACAGCGTACCGGGGAGGCGATCAGCTGGGATCGCCGTTCGTTGCAGGACTTCGAGACATACCCGGTCGAGGATCTCGCACGCGACTATGATCTCATCGTGATCGATCATCCGCACGTCGGGCAAATCGCCGATGCGGGATGCCTAATTTCCCTCGAAACGGCGCTGGATGCTGCGACGCTGGCGGACGTCGCCGCCGGCTCGGTCGGCGGATCGTACGAGAGTTACCGCTGGGGCGATCACCAATGGGCGCTACCGATCGACGCCGCCGCTCAGGTGCAGGCGTGGGTGCCAGGCCGGATCGCCGGCCCGGTCACGCGCTGGGCCGACCTCGCGGGGTTGGCGGCAACAGGCCGCCTCGCGCTGCCGCTGCGGCCGCCGCACAGCCTGATGAGCCTGTTCACCCTTTGCGGCCTGCTTGGCATCACGCTCGATAGTGATGCCGCCGACACGCTGTTTCCGCCTGCGGCTGCACAGGCCGTCGCGTTGCTCGGCGATCTTGTGGCGGTGCTCGATCCGTCCGCTTTCGCGATGGACCCGATCGCGGTGCTGGAGGACATGGCGCGCCCGGACGCGACACTCGCGGTGGCGCCATTGATCTACGGCTACGTCAGCTACGCGATCGACGCGTTCCGGCCTACCACGATCCGCTTTGCCGACGTGCCGACGCTCGGTCATGGTCCGCGCGGCTCGGCACTCGGCGGTACCGGCATGGCCGTCTCCGCGTTCGGAGCCGATCCGGCGGCGGCTGCGCGTTTTGCCGGTTGGGTCGCCAGCGGTGCGGCGCAGCGCGACATCGTCGCCGCGTACGGTGGTCAGCCGGCGCACGCCGTCGCCTGGGAGGCTGACGGCGCCAACGCGGCGACGCACGACTTCTACCGCGCGACCCGCGCCACGCTCGACGGCGCCTGGCTGCGTCCGCGTCACCACGGCTACATGGCGTTCCAGCATGCCGCGTCGGAACGGCTCAACGTCGCGCTGCAACGGCGCGAACCGGGGGATGAGGCGATTGCCGCCCTCAACCGGCTTTACGCCGCCAGCCGCTGACCCTTTTGCCCTTGTTCGGGAGTTTCTTCATGACCCGTCGTTTCAGCGTTCTCTCCGCGGGCGTCGCCTTGTCCGCCCTTTGCGTCTCTGTAGCCTCCGCCGACACGCTGCCGAACGCGGCCGACTTTCGCAACCCGCCCGCCGAAGCGCGCCCCAAAACGCTCTATTTCTGGATGAACGGCAACGTCACGCGTGAGGGCATCGACGCGGATCTCGCCGCAATGCGCGAGGCGGGGCTTGGCGGCGTGCTCGCGTTCGATGGCAGCAGCGACATCCCGAAGGGACCGGTCGATTACCTCAGCCCGAAGTGGCTCGATCTGATGACGCACATGATGAAGCGCGGCGACGAACTCGGCCTCACCGTGGCGATGCAGAACGCACCGGGCTGGTCCTCCAGCGGCGGCCCTTGGATCAGCCCCGCGCAGGCGATGCAGCAGATCGTATGGACCGAGACGACGCTCGACGGCGGCCGACACGTTACTGCGAAACTGCCGCAGCCTTACACCAAGCTCGGCTTCTACCGCGATGCGGTGGTGGTCGCTTTCCCGGCCTCGGCTGGTGACGAGAGCATGTGGCGCGACGCGGTCGCAAGCATGTCGGTCGGCGGCAAACCGGTGGAGGCGCCGGCGCTGCTCGATCGCGATCTCCACTCCACGATCGAAATCGCGCCGGACACACCGCTGGTGATCGCGACCAAAGCGGGCTTCTCGGCACAGGCGGCCACGCTGTACGCCGACAAGGAACAGCCGGCCTTTTCCGCCAAGATCGAGGCCTCCGACGACGGGCAGAGCTGGCGCCCCGTCACGCGTGTTTCGGTCGGCGCCGAGCGCGGGATCGAGGCTCCCGGCACCGCGAACTTCGCCGCCACCAGCGCGCGCTATTTCCGCATCACGCCCTCGGCCAAGGCGAAGCTCGCCGAGGCGCTGTTCTATGCGACGCCGCGCATCGCCGATTGGGACGTCAAGGCCGAGCACAATTTCCGCGCACTCCCGGCCAACGGCGCCGGCAAGGATGCGGCCGCACCCGCCGCGCCTCCGGCGATCGACCCCGCCGAGGTGATCGACCTCACCGCACACGTAACCGCCGACGGCACGCTCGACTGGCGCGCGCCGAAAGGACGCTGGACGATCCTGCGCCTCGGCCACACACCGACCGGCAAGCTCAATGTCGCCGCCTCGGATTCCGGGCGCGGGCTGGAGGTCGACAAGTTCGATACCGCCGCCGTCGATCATCAGTACGACAGTAGCATCGGTCGCGTTCTCGCCGCCGCCGACCCGCAGGCGCGCAAGGCCTTCAAACGCATCGAGATCGACAGTTACGAGGCCGGCCTGCAAAACTGGAGCGATGGCGTGCCGGCGGCGTTCGCCAAGCGGAACGGCTACCCGCTCGCCGCCTTCGCGCCCGCGCTCGCTGGTCGCGTCGTGGGCAGCGTGGAAACCTCGGACCGTTTCCTGTTCGACTTCCGCCGCACGCTCGCCGATCTGATGGCGGACAATTACTATGGCCGGATGGAAGAACGCGTCCGCGCGGCCGGGCTCGAGTTCGCGGTCGAGGGCTATGGCCCGGGGCCGTTCGACGAGTTGCAGGTATCCGGCCGCGTGCAATATCCGATGACCGAGTTCTGGACGCGCACCCCCTGGACCGACAACCGCTCGGTCAAGATGGTCAGTTCCGCCGCACACGTCTACGGCAAGGATCTGGTCGCGGCGGAAGCCTTCACCGGCGAGGCCGAGACGAGCCGCTGGGAGGATTACCCCTATGCGATGAAGGCGCTCGGCGACCTGATGTTCGCGCAAGGGGTGAACCGAATCTATTTCCACCGCTACGCGATGCAGCCCAACCCGAAGGCCGTGCCGGGCATGACGATGGGGCCGTGGGGCATCAACCTTGAGGCGAGCAACACCTGGTTCAAATCGGCCAAGCCCTGGCTCGATACGCTCGCACGCAGCCAGTATCTGCTCGGCCTCGGCCATCACGCCGCCGACGTGCTGTACTTCGTTGGCGAGGACAGCCCCAATCAGGCCGAATACATTCGGCCCGATATCTCGCCCGACAGCAACCCGCGCATCGGCACGCACTTCACCCCGGCGATGCCGGCCGGCTACCAATATGATTTCGTCAATGCCGAAGTGCTGCTCAAATCGGCGGAGGTGAAGGACGGGCGCATCGTCCTGCCGAACGGCGCCAGCTACCGGATGCTGGTGCTCCCGAACGGGCTGACCGGCATGACACGCAAACTGGCCGACCGTCTGCACGATCTGGTGTCGCGCGGGCTGGTCGTGCTGGGCGAACGGCCGCGCGGGCTGCTGTCGCTGGCGGGCGGTGCGGCGGGCGAGGCGGCGTTTCGCGGCGATGTGGAAGCGCTGTGGGGCGACGGCACCACGCCGCGCATCCTTGGCAAGGGCAAGGTCTACCCGACCGGCACGATCGCGGGCGTGCTGGCTGACCTTGATGTCGGACACGATGCGGATTGCGCCACCGCGTCGCCGACCGGGCAGGTGGTATGGCAGCACCGCTCGCTCGCCGATGGTGACATGTATTTCGTGGCCAACCGCCAGCGCCGGGCGGAGATGGTGACGTGCAGCTTCCGCGTCTCCGGCAAGGCGCCCGAGCTATGGAACCCGGAGGACGGCTCCGTCATCACACCGGCCGTTTACGATGGGCAGGGCGGCCGCACGCGCGTGTCGTTCGCGCTTGATCCCGCCGGTTCGACCTTCGTGATGTTGCGCAAACCCGCCGTGAATGGCGCGGCCTGGGCGGCGCGTGACGGCGTGCGCTTCGCCGATCTCGCGACGCCGGCGGCGGCACCCGCACCCGCACCTTCACCCGCACCCGCCGACACCTTCACGCTGTCGGTCTGGGCCAAGCCCGATATCGACCTGCGGCTGATGCCAGCCGAGAAGATCGACGGCCGGATCAACGAAACCGGCAAGTTCTACGTCGTCAACGCGCGATCCGGCGCGGACCTCCACGGGCCGGGCACCGCCATCGCCGGCCTCGCGGTCGGGCGTAACGGCGCGTATGTGATCGAACGTGTCTCCGGCGACGTCGCGCCGGCGGTGCTGGTGTCGCATCAGCCGATCGCCGGCTGGACGCACTTCGCGCTGGTCTACGATCGCGGCACGCCCAGCCTGTACATCAACGGCAAGCTCGCGCGCACCGGCCTGAAGAGCGGACGCACCGTGTTCGCGGGCGGCAGCGATGCGCCCTCGTCGAGCGGCGTCACCTATTTCTTCGAAGGCGACGACGCGCCGCTCGTCACCACGCCGCGCGCGCTGTCGCCGGCGGAGATCGCGGCGATCGCCGCCAAGGGGCCGCCTGCGCCCCCCGTTTCCGCGCAGCCCGCGCTGATCGAACGCACCGATGGTGGCCTGCGCGCGCTCGCCTTCGATAGCGGCCGCTACACGCTCGGCACCGGTCAGGCGTTTACCGCCGCCGTGCCCGCGCCGCTGACGGTGACGGGCGGCTGGCAGGTCGCGTTCGAGCGGGATCGCGGCGCTCCGGCCAACGCCTTGCTGCCGAAGCTCGAATCGCTCAGCCACAATCGCGATGCCGGCATCCGCTATTTCTCGGGCACCGCCACCTACACGCGGCAGATCACCGTGCCGGCCGAGGCGGCGCGGGCAGGGCGACGCACCTATCTCGATCTCGGCCGGGTCGAGGTGCTCGCGCACGTTACCGTCAACGGGCGCGATCTCGGCACGGTGTGGAAGGCGCCGTTCCGCGTCGAAATCACCGATGCGATGCGGGTGGGTGCGAATCAGGTGTCGATCGCCGTCACCAGCCTGTGGCCCAACCGCATGATCGGCGACGCGCAGACGCTCGATCCGTACCCGCGCGTCGACACCGAATGGCCGATCGGCGAACGCTTCGCCGCCGATGGCAGCAAGACCGAGGTGATGGCGCGAAAGCTGGTGACGCTGCCCGACTGGTATCGCGACGGCAAGGCGAAGCCGAACGATGGACGGGTGACCTTCTCGACCTGGAGCTTCTTCGGAAAGGATGAGCCGCTGCTCGACTCCGGGCTGCTCGGCCCGGTGCGGCTGGTGTTCGCGGATACGATCACGGTGCCGTAATCCACGTGCGAGCCGCCGGCGCAAGAAGCGCCGGCGGCCTGGATCACCAGGGTCGGGAGCGTGCGACCGAAATGCCGCGCACGTCGTTGGGATAATGCCCGCCGACCGCGCAGTAGAAATGGTAGAGGTCGCCCTTGTGGTAGATCAGCGCCGGCTTGTGCGCGTAATCGTCGTCGATCGAGCCGGGTGCGCCGGCATCGACCAGCACCGTGTTCCGCTTGGTGAAGTGCAGCGGGTCCGGCCCGGTCGCAACGAGCTCGCGCGCCTTCCCGTCGGTCGACAGGCCGAAATAGAACATCGCCCATTGCCCCCGATGCGTCGCCACGAACGGATCACTGGCGAAGCGATCGTCGGGTGCGCCGGCCGGACCGTTGTGCAGCAGCGGGTTGCCCGGATAACGCCGCCACGTCTTGAGGTCTTTCGAGGTCGCGACGCCGGTCTGCTCATGCCAGCGCTTCTCCGCGGTCTTGGCGTTGTAGAACAGGTAGAAGGTGTCGCCCTGCTTCACCAGATACGGTTTGTAGAGGCCGCCGCGCTCCCACTCTGCGCCGCCTTCCGGGAACAGGATCGGCTTGTCGCGCCGCCATGTCTTGAGGTCGCGGCTGAACGCGAGGCCGATCACCGCCGGTCCCGCTTCGTATCCGGCGCTCGGATAGGCGTGCCAGGCGCAGACATATTCGCCGTTCACCTGCGTCAGCCGGCCCGGCGAATACAGTTCGTTCTCGCGCAGGATCGATGCCGAGGCGACGTTGTAGCGCGTCACCGGATCGGCAGGGTCGCGCGCCAGCATAATACCCTGCCGTTGCCAGTTCACGAGATCATCCGAAACCGCGATCCCCGTCTGATAGCCGGTGCCGTCGAACCCGACATAGGTGAGGTAGAAGCGGCCCGCGTGGGAGAACAGGAACGGGCAATCGACCGCTTTCTCGTCGAACGCACCCGCCACGCCGGAGCCGCCCAACACCAGCCTGTTGTATTTGTACGGCGTCCGCAGCCATGCGTCCGGGTCGGCGCCGGCTCTCGCGAATGCGGGCGGCACGATCGCTGCGCCGGCAACCGCGGCACCGCCGGCGAGCAGGCCGCGACGCGAGAAAGGCTGCGATGTCATGATCCTGTCTCCTGATGATTGTCGTTATCGTTGCCGCAGTGCCGGTATCAGCCCAGATCGAGCCCAAACTCCTGGCGAATCGCGTCGGTGTGCTGGCCGATGCCCGGCGCACCCTCGGCGCTGAGCGGGCGCGCACCGTCGATGCGCAGCGGGCTGGCGGTGGTGCGGATCGTTCCCGAGCGCGTCCCGATGCTCTGCAACATGTTCAGCGCCCGGAAACTCTCCGCCTCCAGTAGCGCCGGCCAATCCAGCACTGGCGCGCACCAGATGCCGGCCGGCTCAAGCATCGCGAGCCACTCGGCCGTGGTGCGTTCGCCAAGCCGGGTGGCGATCCGCGCGAGCATCGCGTCACGGTCGACGAAGCCGTCGCCGCCAGCCAACCCAGGCAGTTCGAGCAGCGTTTCAACCGTGTCGAGCGGCGTCATGGCAAGCGCCAGGTAGCTGTCGCGTGTCGCGTAGACGCCGTAGGGGGCAGAAAGATACGCGTTGGCGCCGTTCGCCACCGCACGTTGCGGCATTCGGTTGCCATCGTTGAGATAGGTCGTCAGCAACTCGAACTGAAAATCGACCAGCACTTCGAGCAGGCTGGTCTCGACCAATCCGCCTGTCCCGGTGCGCCCGCGCCGGACCAGCAACGCCATGATCCCCTTGGCCAGAACGTGCCCGGCAAGCATGTCTGCGATCGATAGCCCGATCGGCATCGGCCCATGACCGCTTGTGCCGTTCAGCCACATCACGCCGGAGCGCGCTTGGGCGAGCAGATCCTGCCCCGGCAGCCTGGCCCAGGGGCCGGCATCGCCATAGCCCGAGATGCTGGCATAGACGATGCCGGGGTTGATCTCGCGAACCGCATCATAGCCCAGGCCGAGCCGCTCGATCACACCCGGTCGAAAGTTCTGGATCAGCACGTCGGCCTGCGCGATCAGGTGCCGTGTCGCGGCGATATGCCTTGGATTCTTGAGGTCGAGCGCGATGCTCTGCTTGTTGCGGTTGATCGCATGGAACAGCGTGGAATCATCGTCGATATCGGTATCGCTCAGATACATGCGGCGGCACAGATCCCCGCCATCCGGCCGCTCGATCTTGATGACGCGTGCACCGAGATCGGCAAGGTGAAGCGCGGCGGCCGGGCCGGCGAGGAACTGCGCCATGTCGAGTACCACCAGCCCCTCGAGAGGAGCATCCGTGGCGGCACATAGCGCAGGGAAGGCGTTGACGTTCATCGTGGCTTCTTCACAGAGCGGGTCTAACCAAGTTCATATATAAACATACAGTGCCCATATGAACTATCAATTGAGAACTGCACCATTAAACACGCACGGTTGTCGGAACATCGGCTGTTACGGTAGATTAAACGTCCGTCGCACGATTTTAGGGTTCACGATGTCCGAGAAAGGTCTGTCGACCGACGAACGCCGCCGCAAATATGCGGTACCGGCGCTGGAAAAAGGGCTGGATATCATCGAATATCTCGCCGATCAGGCCGTGGCGCTGACGCAGTCGCAGCTTGCCCGCGCGCTTGATCGCCAGCCGAACGAACTATTCCGGATGCTCGCCTGCTTGGAAGGGCGAGGGTTCATCGCGCGCGAGGCGAACAGTGGTGGCTACGCGCTGACGTTGAAGCTGTTCCAGCTTGCCCGCATCCACTCACCCTATGAACGGCTGGTGGCGACCGCGCGCCCGTTCATGCGGGCGCTCGCCGACGAAGTGCGCGAAAGTTGCCACCTGACCGTCCTGCAAAGCGACGCGGTTCTGGTGTTGGCGCAGGAGGAAAGCCCCAACGCCTTCCGCCTGTCGGTCGAAGTCGGCTCGATCCATTCGACGATCCACACCAACTCCGGTCGGCTGCTGCTCGCCGGGATGAAAGACGACGCCCGCGACGCATTGCTCGACCGCTTGACCGAATGGCGCGGCATGGCCCCGACCGCACGCAAGCAGAAGCATGCGCAGATCGCCGCCATCCGGCGCGACGGCTACGCGGAGTCCGTCGGCGAGCGATTCCTCGGCAGCGCCGACATGGGCGTGCTGGTCGGTAGCCCGGGCGCGCCGCTCAACGCCGCTCTTACGATCGCGACGCTGATCGGCGCGGACGGTGACGCTCGTCACGCGCGCTTGCTCGAACCGCTGCGTCGTACCGCGGAGGCGATTTCACAGGCGACCGGACTGACGCTGGGCCTTGAGCGCATGGAGGCCGCCGCCTGATCGCGCGCTTTGCGTAGCGCCGATGCCGCACAATGCTTCGTGATCTCGGCCCGGCGCGGGCGCTTGCTCTCGTCTCTGTCAGGGGTGCGGCGCGCGTCCTGCGGCGTCCAGCATCCTTGCGAGTGTCGGCTCGATCGCTTCCGCCATCCGTGTCTGGCCCTGTGTATCGGGGTGCAGCGCGCGGGCGTGCCGGTCGGTCAGGCGCGGATCGTAGAACAGCGTGGTGTCTAACGTGCCATCTCCGCGCCTGAACACGGCACCGACGTCGCGATAGGTGACCCGCCGGTCGTGCCGGTATCGCGCGGCGAGCGCCGCGTTGACGGCAGCGTCCGTTGCACTTTTCTCTGCGGAGATATCGCTTGGCAGCACGCCCAGCAGCAGGACGCGCGTTTTCGGCAACTGACGCTGGATCTCGGCGATGACGGCGTTGATACCGCAGACGGTCGCACCCGCGCTGACCGCTTTCGCCGTGTCGTTGGTGCCGATGAGCAGCACCGCCGCCTTCGGCGCGATGCCGTTCAACTCTCCGTTGCGCAGCCGCCACAGCAGGTTTGCCGTCGTATCGCCGCTGAAACCGAGGTTCAGCGCGTGCCGTGGTGCATAGAACCGCTCCCAGGTCGGGCGAAAGTTCTCGTCGGGCAGTTCCGACTTGTCGTAATTCTGGGTGATCGAATCACCGATCAGCACCACGTCCGGGTCGGCATGAGCCGCGATCTGCGCGAGAAGGGCGGCATGGCGCGCCGCCCACCAAGGCTCGCCCAGGCGATCCGCCGCTGAAACCGGTTTGCAAGCAACCGCTGTCAGCGGTGCCGCAACCGGCATCCCGACGAGCGATGCAGCACCCAGCGTCGCAGCCAACCACCCGATCATGCGGAACAGCCGTCGCGCGTCAGCACGGCGGCGGCGACGCGCGCCATGATCGCATAGCCGGCATCATGCGGGTGCAGGTTGTCGCTGCTCTGCGCCGCGCCGGCCATGTGCGCAGGGTCGCCGGGATCGCGCATGGCGGCGTCGAAGTCGATCACACGGTCGAACGCGCCGGCGCTACGGATCCAGGCATTCACCGCCTTCCGCTTGGTCTCGCCTTCCGCGGTGTAATAGACTGCCCCTTCGAACGGCAGCAGCGTTCCACCGATCACGCGGATGCCGTGCGCGTGTGCCCGCGCGATGATCTCGCGGTACGCCTCGATGATCGCGTCTGCACTGACTTCCTGATCGCGGTGCTCTGCCTGCGCACTCGCACCGATGTCGTTGATGCCTTCCAGCACGATGACGGTCCTGACCCCAGGCACCGACAGCACATCGCGATCGAAGCGCGCCAGCGCGTTCGGTCCGCGACCGTCGTGCAGCAGGCGGTTGCCGCTTAGTCCGGCATTGACCACCGACCAGCACCGCCCGGCGCGAGTGCCCGCAAGCAGATGCGAGAGTTGATCGGGCCAACTCATGTACGCACCCGGTGTCGATGCCGCGCCTTCGGTAATCGAATCCCCGAACGCCAGCAGCGTGCGCGATCCGGCCGGCGCGGCGACATCGAGACGTGAGACGATCGCCGGCACCCGCTTGCGGACGCTGTCGTGCAGCGCCGGTTGGCCGGTCTGGTCGCCCGGCGCGACATCCGCCATCTGCGCGTGCGCCGGCGGCATGCTGGTGTCGGGCAGATAGACGGAGATCGCGTAATCCATGCCGGGCGCGACATGAACCAGAAGAACATCGGCCAGCAGTGGCGCGCCGGGCACGATGAGCGCGCCGGCTTTACCGCCGAAGCTCAGCGGTCGGATCGTACCCGGCATCGCCCGGCCGGATGGGTCGATCTGCGCGAAGCTTGCCGCGCCGATCCGGACCGCACTGGTGCCGAGTTCGTTGGTGAGGCGAACACGTACAGCGTCGCCCGCCGAGGAGACGCGAAGCAGTTGCCGCACCGTCTGATCGCGCAACGGGCTGCCGAGCGCATCGCGGATGTTCGGTTCGTAGCCGATCGGAACATTGCCATAGGCGCCGACCCACTGTTGCGCGTTCGGTGCCGCCGCCGTCAGCAACGTGAGGGTTGCAAGTCCCAGCAAGCTCTTGCTTCGCTTCATGTACATGGTCCTTCGTTCGTCATCGGTCGGTCAACAGCCTCGGGTCGATCGCCGCCGCCATCGCCGTATATCCCGCGTCGCTCGGGTGGAGATGGTCGCCGCTGTCCTTCGTCGGGTCGAGCCGCGAGGCATCGCTCGGGTCGGCCATGACGCGTTCGAAATCCAGCACTGCATCGAACTCGCCGGCGGTGCGAATCCAGCGATTGACCGACTGGCGCACGGCCTCACCAGCCGGCGTGAAGTAGATCGAGCCGCGATAGGGCAGCAGCGTCGCGCCGATGATGCGTAACCCGGCGGCGTGCGCGCGATCGATGATCTGGCGGTACGCGGCGATCACATCGTTGGCGCTGACCGGCCCGTCGCTCGCCGGCTTGGCATTGCCCCAGCCGATGTCGTTGATCCCTTCGAGCAGCACCACATCCCGCACGCCGGCCACCGACAGCACGTCGCGATCGAACCGCGCCAGCGCGTTCGGCCCGGCGCCATCGCGCAGCAGACGGTTGCCGTGGATGCCGGCGTTGACGACGCTCCAGTCGTCGAAGCTGGGGTGGCGTGTCAGCCGCGCGGCGAAGCGTTCCGGCCAGCCGGTGAAGCTCTCCGCCTTGGCGCGTGCACCTTCGGTGATCGAGTCGCCGAATGCGACGACGACGTTTCCGATCGGCCGATCGACTTCCACGGCCGATACCAGCGCCGGTCCGCGCCCGGTGCGGCTACGGCCATCAGGATAACGCGCCGTTACCGTCAGCAGGTGCGCGGCAGGCGTGGCATCGTTGCCATAGGTGACGGTCACGCCGACCCGCTCGAAGCGGCGGATCGCGACTGGTACGGGTTCACTCGTCAGCGTCGCACCGGGCGGCAGCGTCGCGCCGTGAGCATTGCCGAACCGCACGTTGGAGGTTCGCCCCGCGATCTCCACCGCCGCTGCCACGAACGTAAGCGGCGTAGTGCCGAGCGCGTTTGTCACGCGGATGCGCATCCGTGCGCCCCCGGTGCCCAGCACCATCTCCTGCCGGACACGTGCGCCGCGATAGTCGCGCACGTCCTGCGCGGCGAGCACCGGCGTGGCGGGGAAGGCGGCCGCCATCCACGCCGCGACCCAGTGCGCTTCAGCGGGCGATGCCGCCAACATTGCCAGCAGCAGCGCGAGGGACAGCCTGCGCACGCCCCTCGCGCCCGTCACGTCAGAACTTGACCCGCACGCCGGCCATGAACTGACGATCGTCGATCGTGTACTGGCCGGGCCGCGTCGCGACCTGATAATATTGCTGGATCTGCGTCCGCAGCAGGTTCTGCGCATCGACCGTCAGCGTCAGGTGCTTGCCGATGTCGTAGCTGAGCGATGCGTCGAGCCAGCCGTAGCCCTTGGTGTTTACCGGGAACACATAGGGTTGCGACGTGCCGCCCGGCGGCGTGTAGGCGCCAGCCAGGATCGAGGAGAGGAAGCTTGAACGGTAGTTATAGGCGACCCGTGCCGAAATGCCGTACTTCTCGTAGATCCCGGCGATGTTGTAGCTGTACTTCGACAGTTGCGGCAGCGGTGCGCTGAACCCGACCAGCGAGGTCGGCGCGTTGCTGTCGGTGTAGGTCGCATTGGCCTGTATGCCGAGGCCGGAGAACGCGCCCGGCAGGAAGTCGAAGAACTGCTGGTAGCCGATCTCCGCGCCCTTCACCGTGCCCTCGCCGGAGTTGAGCGGCTGCGACAGCGTGTAGTTGTCGACGCCGCCGATCGTCACGCCCGGGGTCGAGCGGGTGAAGATGAAGCCGTTCACGCGCTTGTAGAAGCCCGCGACGTAGATTTGCGTCGACTTGTTGAGATACCATTCGAGCGAGATGTCCGCGTTCTTGGACGTGATCGGGCTCAGATTGGGGTTGCCCTGGCTGGCAGCGAGCTGCCCCTGCACCACGGTGAGCGCCGGCGACAGCTGGCTGAAGTCCGGACGGGTGAGCGTCTTGGACGCGGCCAGTCGCAATTGCAGGTTGTTGGTCAGATGCGCGCGGACGTTCACGCTCGGCAACCAATTGCCATAGGTGTTCTTGACCCTGACCGGATCGATCACGGTCGGTGTGATCGGCACGAACACGCCGTTTACCAGTGCGGTGCGGCGCTGGTTGCCGGTGATGATGTCGTCGGTCTGCACATATCGCACGCCGACGTTGCCATCGATCGGAATGCCCGCGTCGAAATCATAGCTCGCCATGACATAGCCGGCCGTCGTTTTCTCGTCCGCGTCGAACGCGGCGAGCAGGCTGTTAACCGACGTCGGCGACGGACCGGCGGCGCCGTTCAGACCGAGTTCGGACAACACGCCGCTGAAGTCGTTCTTCAGACGCGACGTGATCGCATAGGGATAGGTGCGCTGGAAATCGACGTTGGCCCCGTTTGCCGTGTAGAAGTCGCCGAAGCCGTTCGCCTGAAACAGGTCCGAATAGCTCGCCGGATCCGTACGCGTCGTCTGGCCGGTATAGCGGAGCGGGTTCTGCTGCGCGATCGAGCGATCCGAGTAACGAAAGCCACCCTGGATCGATTTCAGGAAGCCCCCGTCGAAATCATAATGCAGGTCGAGCCGTGCCGCGATTTCGTCACCGACATAATGGTTCTCGTTCCGGGTCAGCCCACCGACCGTGTAGTTCGCAAGGTTGGCAAGGTTGTATGCGCCCGAAGACGATGACGGCGGATTGGATGTGAGAACCTGCGTGAAGGTTGGGATATTGGTGAAAAGATCGAGCTCGGTGTAATACAGGTCGTTGCGTGACTTCGTGTAATTGACGTCGCCGGTAACGGTGACACCCTTTACGTTCCACTTCGCATTGATGCCGATCGACTTGTTTTCATCGAGCGTATCGCGCTCGGTTCCGCCGGCGATCAGGCGCGGGTTGGTGTAGCTGGCCTGCGAAACGTCCTGCGTTCCGTCGAACAACGTGGTGCTGCCGGCGACCGGCGCGACGCCGGCGGTGGGCACGTTGGCGCTATATTGCTGCTGCGTGGTCTTGAAGCGCTGGTACTGGCCCTCCACCGTGAATTCTAGATCGGGGGTAGGGCGCCATTGCAGCGCGACGTTGGCGCCGATGCGCTCGCGTTCGCCGACGACCAGTACCTGGTTGTTGCCGTTCGGCGCGAACACGGTCTGACCGGGGATCAGGTCGAATCGCGGCGTCGGCGCACCGGTGCTGTCGATATCCTGCCGGTATTTGCGATCCTGATAGGAGAAGCTGCCAAGCAGGCCGATCTCGCCGATGCCGGTACGCCATTTGTCCGACACGAACACCGATCCGCTCGGCGTCGCCTTCTTGATCGAGTCCGAATAGGTACCGCGTAGCGACCCACCGACCGTCAGGCCCGGCAGATCGAGCGGACGACGCGTGCGCAAATCGACCAGACCGCCGAGGCCACCCTCGACGAGATCGGCTGTAGACGCTTTGTAGACGTCGATGCGCGCGATCAGTTCGGCTGGGAAATCCTGAAGGTTGAAGGTGCGACCGCCACCGGCGGTGAACGTCTCGCGGCCGTTGAGCGTCGTTTCGACCTGCGGCAACCCGCGGATCGCGATCGATCCACCCTCGCCAAGATCGCGCGATACCTGCACGCCGGTCACGCGTTGCAGCGCCTCGGTCGCGTTGTTGTCGGGAAGTTTGCCGATATCCTCCGCAACGATCGAGTCGACGATCGTACCGGCGTTGCGCTTTACCTCGGCGGCGGAGCGAAGGCTCGCGCGCACGCCAGTCACCACGATGTCCTGCGCGGGCGGCACTGCGCCGGGGCTGCCAGCCGGAGCAGCGGGCGTGGTCGTCTGGTCAGCCTGCTGTGCGACCGCTGGAACAGCAATCAGCGACGCCAAGGCAGTAGACGTAAGTAGATACAGCGATCGCATGTAATCCCTCCTAATATTTTTATTTATTGGTAGCTGATTGGTGAAGATATTTACGTGTTGATGCCGGAGTTCATTTGAACGTCGAGTGAGAGATAATCCGCCACGAGCCTTACAAATGACCCGCGTAAGCACCCCTGCGGCGCCTCTTGTCGCCTGTTACAGCACAGCCTTTCGCCTCGCCTTAGCGGTACCGACTACGGAATGGCCGCGATTCGCTCTCCTCACCTTGTTGTCCATATATGAATATGTTGTCCCTATATAAATATCAAACGGATTTTTCAGAGGGACCGGTGTCGTTCGTCGGCCAGGCAAAGCTGCGGCCGTAGACGCAAAGCAGCCGCCACCCGGTGGGGCAGCGGCTGACGAAGAAACGATGGTAAGTCGCCGCGCGTATACGGGCGCGGCAGGCGATTACGGCTTCGGCGTTCCCGCGCCCAGGTAAGCGGCGAAGGCCTGCTCCCAATCGGGATGCCACCGCGACAAGGCCGGGCGGTTTTCGGTCATGTCGCCTGCGCTCCAGCGGATACGCGCGGCATCGACCTCTGGCGCGACCGCATTGTCGGGGCAGAGGATGTAAAAGTCGCCCGCCCGGACGCGCGTGATCATCAGGTCGACGACCTGTTCTGCCGTCCACGCACCGTCGGGCTTGGGGCCTTGTGGGTCGCGGCTCATGCCGGTGAAGGTCCAGCCCGGCACCAGAAGGTGAGCACTCACGCCGGCGCCCTCCGTGCGAAGGCCGTGCGCCAGTTGTTCGGTCAGCGTGCGGATGCCCGCCTTGGAGACCGCATAAGCCGGATGCCCAGGCGGATTGGTGATACCCTGCTTCGATCCCGTATTGATGATCGCTGCGGCACCTTCTTGCCCCAGCATCACGGGTGCGAACGTGTGGACGCCGTGGATCACACCCCAAAGGTTTACGTCGAGGATCTGGCGCCACGCGTCCAGCCCGCTCCAGTTATCGTCCTCGCTGCCGCCGATGCCGGCGTTGTTCATCAGCACGTCCACCCGACCGAACGCCGAAACAGCGAAGTCGCGCAGCCGTTCCACATCGGCGAGCTTCGCGACATCGCCCGCCAGCACGCGAACCTCGCCCGACAGTGTCGCAGCCAGCGCCTCCAGCGCGCCATGGTCGCGGTCGAAGATCACGACCTTCATGCCCAGTTCGGTAAAGCGCCGCGCGGCCGCCGCGCCAATGCCGCTCGCCCCGCCGGTGATGACGGCAACGCCGCCCTGCTGGAACACGTCGGTCATGGCTCTACTCCTTCGGTCGCGGCATTGGTCTTCACGTCTTGATCAGCGGATTACGAAGACGCCTTTGTAATCGTCGTCCGCATCGGCAAGCGTGGTGCTGCTGAACTCATACGTGCCGCCCCGGCGCGTGGCGGGTGCCTGCAAATGCACGGTGGCGCGCCGGCCTGAATCGAGCACGATCTGGCCGTCGCGAACCCACCCGCGATCCTGCGGCTGGATGCGTGCGTTGGCGAAGAAGCTCTTCTGCGTCAGGTTGTGGCCCTTGCCCGAACGGTTGGTGACGCGGAGCACGTACAGCCCGTTACGCTGCACCGCGATCCGACGCGGGATGAAGCCGTGATCGGTCATGGTGATCGAGATCGGTTGCGCCTTGGCCCAGTTGGGGTCCTGCGCGGCGGCGGGGGCTGCCAGCACGGCGAGCGCGAGAACAAAGGTCTTCATGAAAATCTCCGGAGCATCGTCACGCATCGCAAATGAGCGAGCCACCGCTTCGTTCCCCCGCTGACCGCTGGATCCGCCCCGGCGCCAGCGGCGTTGATGGGGCGGACATGGCAAACTCGAGAGGCGACGATGGCCGAGACACATTTCACCCCGACCCAGCGCATGGCTGCCGCCGCACGGCGCGGGCTGCGCCTGCGCGAAGCTTTCAACAGGGGCGGCACGCAGGTCGGCGTCGATCGTGCACATCAGCTTGCCGAACGGGCCGATGTGTCGGCGGCGGACGTGAAGGCGATGCACAGCTACTTCGCCCGCCATGCGGTCGATAAGGCGACCAAGACACACCAGTGGGACTCGGACGAGGATCCTTCCGCCGGCTTCATCGCGTGGCTGCTGTGGGGCGGCGACGATGGCAAGGAATGGGCGGATCGCAAGGTGAAGACCCTTGATGACTGAGCGCCTGGGTCGTTCGGGTTATGCCGCTGAAACCCTGCCCGCACGAGGAATCGAACCCCGGACATCCACTTTACAAGGGTGGCGCTCTACCAACTGAGCTATACGGGCAGGCGTTCGCCCATAACCGCACTCGGCGCGCTCGCCAAGACCGGGCATGCCCGCAGGCGTGCGATTTGTCGCAGGTCAGGTGACGCCGAACGTCCAGCCCTCCGTGCGGGCGATCGTGGGCGTGAGCGGTTCCGGTCGCCAAAGCTCACCTCGACCGACGTTGGCGCGCAACCACGCCGCCGTCAGCATCGCGTCGGTGGCGTGATCGCTGTAGCGCGCGAGCGGCGCGTGCGGTTGTGAGCCCATTGTCGCCAACGCGCTGTCGAGCGCTGCGGCGTCGCGGAGTTTGCTCAGCCCCTTGCGCATCCCGGCGGCGCGCGCCGCGATCGTCGTGTAGATTTCGACGACCGTCGCGCCTGCGTGCGGCACTGTGTCGAACGGCCACACCGGAATGGCCGCGCCAAGGTGGTGGAGCAGGCGCATCCCGGCAAAACTCGCCTTTGCCACCTGTGCGGCGCCGATCGCATCGTACACGGTCGAGGGCTTGCCCCCGCCATTGGCGTTGTAGCGCGCCTCGCAGCGGCGGAAGTGCAGGAAGCGCGCCTTCGCTCCGTCGGCCGCGCCGAGGTAGAAGTGTAGCCCGCGCCGCGCTTCGAGGAACGACGCCGCGCCAAGATCGGCGTCGGGGCATTGTGCATCGACATAGGCCCAGAACGTGCGCGCGGTGGCGGGTGTCGCCTCCCCCGGCAGGTAAGCGCCGCGCTCTACGAACGGCGGCGCGAAACTGAAGTCGAAGCCGACCAGCAACGGTTCATCCGCCTCTGCCTTCAACCACGCGAGGATTGCGCTGCGGGACCACGCTCCGTCCGGCGGCTCGACCAGCACGGGCGCTCCGTCTCCCGCCTGACACGTTGCCATCGCAATACCCCGGTGACGCGCGCCCTTCGCGCCCGACCAGTCGATTGCGGCGAAACGCGTGAAGCGGTCAGGTGCGATCGTCGGTCGCCTTCAGCTCCGCCCACCACGCCATGCGTTCGGCGATGCGCTTTTCGAGGCCACGGTCGGTCGGCGTGTAGAAGGTCTGCGGCGCCATCTCCTCCGGCCAATAGTTCGCGCCGGAATAGCCTGTGTCGGTATCGTGATCGTAGGCGTAGCCCTTGCCGTAGCCGATGTCCTTCATCAGTTTGGTCGGCGCGTTGAGGATGTTCTGCGGCGGCATCAGCGAGCCGGTTTCCTTCGCGACGCGCCATGCCGCCTTTTGCGCGGTGTAGGCGGCATTCGATTTCGGCGCGGTTGCGCAGTACAGGCAGGCCTGCGCGATGGCGAGTTCGCCTTCCGGGCTGCCGAGGAACTCGTAAGCGTCCTTGGCGGCGAGGCACACGGCAAGCGCGTTCGAGTCCGCCAAGCCGATGTCTTCGCTGGCAAATCGCACGATCCGGCGCAGTACGTACAGCGGCTCCTCGCCCGCGGTCAGCATCCGCGCGAGATAATAGAGCGCCGCCTGCGGGTCCGACCCGCGCAGGGATTTGTGGAGCGCGGAGATGAGGTTGTAATGCCCCTCGCGATCCTTGTCGTACACCGCGACGCGGCGTTGCAGGAACGCGGATAAGCCAGCCGCATCAAGCGGTTGCGGCAGATCGACCGAGAACAACGTCTCCGCCTGGTTGAGCAGGAAGCGCCCGTCGCCATCGGCACTCGCCACGATCGCCTCTCGCGCTTCCGAGGTGAGCGGCAGGGGCCGCTCCTCCAGCGCTTCGCCGCGCGTGAGCAGCAGTTCGAGCGCGGTCGCGTCGAGGCGGCGCAGGATCAACACCTGCGCGCGGCTGAGCAGCGCGGCGTTGAGTTCGAACGAGGGGTTTTCGGTGGTCGCACCGACGAGAGTGACGGTGCCGTCCTCGACATAGGGCAGGAAGCCATCCTGTTGCGCGCGGTTGAAGCGATGGATTTCGTCCACGAACAACAGCGTGCGTTTGCCCATGCGGGCGTGCTCTTTTGCCTCGGCAAACGCCTTTTTCAGATCGGCTACGCCCGAAAACACCGCCGAAATCGCCATGAAGCGCAACGCTACGGCGTCGGCCAGCAGCCGGGCGATGGTGGTCTTGCCGGTGCCGGGCGGTCCCCACAGGATCATCGAGGACAGCCGGCCCGCCGCGACCATCCGCCCGATCGCACCCTCCGGTCCGGTGAGGTGATCCTGCCCGACGACCTCCGCCAGCCGCTGCGGGCGCAGCCGGTCGGCGAGCGGCGCGGTGTCGGGCAGTGCGTCGGGGACGGGGGGATCGAACGCGGCGAAGAGGTCGGCCATCACCGCCAAATAGGGCAACTCAGAAAAATTGCACGAAAGGACTTGCGCGGAGTGCTTCAAGATATATCCTAGAGCCATCGTGTTATAGAAGGAAACGATATGTTTGGAATGAACAAACGCGGTGGGGGGCGTGGCCATCATCATCATCATCATGGCATCGGCGGCGGCTTCGGCGGGCGTGGATTCGAGGGCGGCTGGGGCGAAGGCCGTGGCGGACCGGGCGGCGGGCGTGCGCGCCGCATGTTCGACGGCGGCGAGTTGAAGCTCGTGCTGCTCAAGCTGATCGCGGACGAACCGCGCCACGGCTACGACCTGATCCGCCAAGTCGAGGAACTGACCGGCGGCGCCTATGCGCCCAGTCCGGGCGTGGTGTACCCCACGCTGACGCTGCTCGACGATATGGGCCTGATCGAAGCGGGCAAGAGCGAGGGCGCCAAGAAGCTGTTCACCGTCACAGATGCGGGCACCGCAAACCTTGCGGAGAATGCCGAGCTGGTCGAGGCGCTGTTCGCGCGGCTGGCGGAAGTCGGCAAGCACAGCGCGCGGAGCGATGGCGGGCCGGTGCGCCGGGCGATCGGCAACCTGCGCGCGGCGCTTCAGAACCGTGTGATGCAGGACGATACCGCCCCCGAAACGCTGCACCAGATCGCGGCGCTGCTCGATGAAGTGACGCAGAAGATCGAGCGCCTCTGACATGACCCGGTTGCAGCTGCTGCGTAAGCGGCTCTCGATCGTTACGCCGGCGCCACAAGGGCCGGCGGGAAAGGAAAATGACATGACTATCAGCGCAACCGCCACCGTGCCGACCGACAGCGCGAGCAAATACCTCCAGCAGGTGTGCAAGCACTGGCAGCACAATCTCACGGTCGAGTTCACGCCCGATCACGGCACGATCGTCTTTCCAAAGGATGCGCGCGGCGCGGACTGGCCGGCCGACGGGCTGGTGACCTTCGATGCCGGCGCGTCCGCGCTGGAGGTGCGGATCGACGCCAGTTCGGACGGGCAGCTCGAAGGGCTTAAGGGTGCGGTCGCGCGCCATATCGACCGTTTCGCCTTCCGCGAAGCGCCGCTGGCGTTCGATTGGAAGGTCGCATAGCCGCGGCCGGGGCGACTGGCAGCCGGCCTGACGGCACCCTATATCCGGCGGCGAAAGGATCTCTCCCATGGCCTATGCGAAGACCGACGCCGCCGTCGCGGCGCTCACCCCCGAACAGTTCCGCGTGACGCAACAGTCCGGCACCGAACGGCCCGGCACCGGCCCGTTGCTCTATAACAAGGAGCCGGGCATCTATGTCGACATCGTGTCGGGCGAACCACTGTTCGCATCGTCGGACAAGTTCGAATCCGGCTGCGGCTGGCCGAGCTTCACCAAGCCGATCGAGCCGGCCAACGTCGCCGAACTGCGTGACGTGACCCACGGCATGGTTCGTACCGAGGTGCGGTCGCAGCATGGCGACAGCCACCTCGGCCATGTGTTCGACGATGGCCCGCGTGATCGCGGTGGCTTGCGCTACTGCATCAACTCGGCGTCGCTGCGCTTCGTCCACCGCGACGACATGGTGGCGCAAGGCTACGGCTACTATCTGCCGCAGGTCGAAGAAGTGGCGTGAGCCGTTTGCCGATCTGATACGAAGGGCCGCGTTTCGCGGCCCTTTTTTTGTGTGCAGAGCCGGGCTCCGGAAACGGCGAAGACCGGGGGCCGGGGGCCGGGGGCCGGGGGCCGGGGCGTCAGTCCGTCGCCTTGCCATTCTGCTCCAGCAGTAGCTTGGCGATGCCGGACCAGTCCTGCTCGCCCATGCCAGCCTCCATCGCCTCGCCCATCCTTCCGCGCACGGTGTCCAGCATCGGCAGGCGCTTGCCCGCTTTCTCGGCCGCTTCGGTGGCAAGCCGCAGATCCTTGAGGCCGAGCTTCATGCGGAAGCCCGGCTCGTAATCGCCTGCCGCGATCTTTGCGCTGTAGGTCTGGTAGATGCGGCCGGGGAACAGCGTGCCGAGCATCAGTTCGAAGAACGCGTCCGGCGTCACGCCGTTATCACCGGTCAGCACCAGCGCCTCGGCCATCGCTTCGATCGCGAAGGTGATCATCATGTTGCCGGCGATCTTGGCGGCATTGGCTTGATGCGGTTCGTCGCCAAGCTGCCAGATCTTCTGCGTCATCGCCTCAAACGCGGGGCGCGCCGTCTCGATCGCTGCGGGATCGCCCGCCACCACCATGTTGAGCGCCCCCGCCGCCGCCGCGTCAGGGCGCCCGAACACCGGCGCGGAAAGATAGCCAAGCCCCGCCGCCCGGTGCGCCGCCGCGAGTTCATCCGCGAACGCGACCGAGATCGTCGCGGTTACGGCGTGGACCAACCCGGCGCGCGCGCCGTCGAGCAGGTCGGCATCAAGGATCACGCTGCGCACCGCCGCGTCGTCCGCCAGCATGGTCAGCACCAGCTCGGCCTGAAACACCTCCGCCGGTGTATCGACCATGCGCGCGCCCGCGATCGGCTGGCCACCGTCTCCGGAGCGATTCCAGATCGTCACCGCGTGTCCGGCCTTGACCAGATTGTCCGCCATGCCGCGCCCCATTGCGCCGAGCCCGATCAAACCTACCTGCATTATCGAACGTCCTTCTTCAGTAGCGGTCGAGCGAGAGGTCGCCCGTTTCGATTTCGGGATTACGGCCCGAGATGATGTCGGCGATCACCTGCCCCGATCCGCACGCCATCGTCCAGCCGAGCGTACCGTGTCCGGTGTTGAGGAACAGGTTGGGCACGCGTGTCTTGCCTATTACGGGCACGCTGTCCGGCGTCATCGGCCTGAGTCCGGACCAGTAGGTTGCGCGCGGCAGGTCGCCCGCGCCGGGGAACAGGCCGCCCACCGAATGTTCCAGCGTGGCGCGCCGCGCCTCCGGCAGAGCATTGTTGAAGCCGGAAATCTCCGCCATCCCGCCGACGCGGATGCGGTCGCCGAGCCGGGTGATCGCCACCTTGTAACTTTCGTCGAGCAGCGTGGAGACCGGCGCGCGCTCGGCCTGCGTGATCGGCACCGTGATCGAATAGCCTTTCACCGGGTACACCGGCAGGTCCAGCCCGAGCGGCCGCACCAGTTTCGGCGAGTAGCTGCCAAGCGCGACCAGATAGGCATCGCCGGTGACGCGCCCGGCATCGGTGACCACGCCGGTGATCCGCCCGCCTTCGTGATCTAGCCCCGCGATGCTGCGGCCATAATCGAACGTGACGCCCGACGCCGCCGCCAGCGCGGCAAGGCCGTTGGTGAACTTGAAACAATCGCCGGTCTCGTCGTGCGGCAGGCGCAGGCCACCGGCGATCGGCACCGCGCTGTTGGCGAGACCGGGTTCGGCGGCAAGGCAATCGGCGCGGTCGAGCAGTTCGAACGGCACGCCGCCTTGCTTCAGCACCGCAATATCCTTGCCGGTGCCGTCCAGTTGCTTCTGTTCGCGAAACAGCTGCAGCGTGCCCTGCATCCGTTCGTCGTAATGGATGCCGGTGTACTGGCGCAGCGCCCCCAGCACGTCGCGACTATATTCGGCCACGCGCACCATCCGCGCCTTGTTGATCGCATAGCGTTCGGGGGTGCAGTTGCGCAGCATCGCGTACAGCCAGCGCAGCATCGCCATATCCGGCTGCGGGCGCAGGATGAGTGGCGCGTGCCGCATCATCAGCCACTTCACCGCCTTTTGCGGGATGCCCGGCGCCGCCCAGGGCGATGCGTACCCAGGCGAAATCTCGCCCGCATTGGCGAAGCTGGTCTCCAGTGCCGGGCCGGCCTGCCGGTCGATCACCACCACCTCATGCCCGGCGCGGGCGAGATACCAGGCGGAGGTGACGCCGATCACGCCGCTGCCGAGGACGACCACTTTCATCGTTTCACTCTCCTGATACGCGGCCGTTCAGCCGCGCAGCAAACGATCGACCCGCGCGGTCAGATCACCGACCGCGAACGGCTTCGTCAACACCTCCATGCCATAGCCGATATGCCCATGGTTCAGCACGGCATTTTCGGCATAGCCGGTAATGAACAGGATGCGCAGACCGGGCACCAGCACGCGTGCGCGCTCGGCGACTTCGCGACCGTTCATGCCGCCGGGCAGGCCGACATCGGTAATGAGCATGTCGATCCGAGCCCCGCCGCGCAGGATCTCGATCCCCTCCGCGCCGGTCGCCGCCTCGACACAGGCATAGCCGAGCTCCTCCAGCGCATCGACCACCAGCATCCGCACCGTCGGCTCGTCGTCGACGACGAGGATCGTTTTCTCGGCGGTGACGCGCAGCGCTGCGGGCACTGCGGTCTCGACCTCCTGCTCCTCGGTGTCGGCGAGATTGCGGGGAAGGTAGAGACACACCATCGTGCCCTGTCCGACTTCGGAATAGATGCGGACGTGACCATGGCTCTGCCGGGCGAAGCCGTAAACCATCGACAGGCCAAGTCCGGTGCCTTCACCGAGCGGCTTGGTGGTGAAGAACGGATCGAACACCCGGTCGAGAATGTCCTTGTCGATACCGACGCCGGTGTCGCTGACGCAGACGGCCACGTATTGCCCCGGTTCGAGGCCGTGTTCGCGCGCGGTACGCTGGTCGATCCAGCGGTTGCCGGTCTCGACGGTGATCTTACCGCCATCCGGCATCGCGTCGCGGGCGTTGATGCACAGGTTGAGGATCGCGTTTTCGAGCTGGTTAGCGTCGACCAGCGCCGGCCACAATGCCGCCGCCGCAACCGTTTCCACCTCTATCGCCGGGCCTACCGTGCGCTGGATCAACTCCACCAGCTCGGTCAGCAGCCGGTTGACGACGATCGGCTTCGGGCTGAGCGTCTGCCGCCGCGAGAAGGCGAGCAGTCGGTGGGTCAGCGCCGACGCGCGCCGGGTCGCGCCTTGGCCTGCGGCAATGTATTTCTCGGCGTCGGGCGTGCGCCCCTGCGCGAGCCGCGTGCCGATCATCTCGAACGAGCCCGAAATCCCGGCGAGCAGATTGTTGAAATCATGCGCGAGACCGCCGGTCAGCTGGCCCACCGCCTCCATCTTCTGCGCCTGCCGCAACGCCTCCTCGGTGGCGCGGAACCGGTCCTGCTCGGCGAGCCGATCGGTGATGTCATAGGCGAACTGAAAGGTGCCGATCCGTTTGCCCGCGGCATCGCGCAACGCGTTGAAGCGCAATTCGTAGGAGCGGGGGTTCTGGCCGGCCTCGGCGTAAGATGCCACCGTCACGTACTCCTCCCCGGCGAGCGCGCGATCCCATGACGCGTGCAGCGCCGCCTGATGTTCGGGCTGGTCGGCGAGAAGATCGAATATGTTGTCGCCGATGTTTGGTAGTACGTCGAAGAGCCGCTCGAACTCCCGTGCGGATGCGCTGTTCATCGCCATCCACCTGCCGTCGAGATCGACCACCGAGACAAAGGCATGCGCCGCCTCGACGACGTCCGCCAGCAGCCGCCGCTGTGCGATCGCCTCACCGACGCGCGCCTCCAGCGTTTCGTTGGCGCGGATCAGCGCCAGCTCCGCACGGCGGCGAGGGGTCACGTCCTGAAACAGCACCGCCACCTGCTTCTTGCTGGCGGGTTCGATGCGAAACGCGGACAGCGACAGGTACCGGCCCGTCGCCTCCAGTTCGCGTTCGAAGCGGATCGGCTCACCGGTTTGCAGCACGCGGCCATACCGCTCTACCCAGTCGCCCGCTTCGTCGCCCACCATCTCGCGCAGGTTCTGGCCGACTACCTGTGGAATACCGGCGTTGAGCGCGTAGGCGGCATTGGCCTCGACATGAACATAGTCGCTGAGCGGCCCATGCGGTCCATCGAAAAACTCGATGATGCAGAACCCTTCGTCCATCGTATCGAAAAGGGTACGATACCGCTCGGCCTGCTCGGTACGCTCACGGATCGCGCGCTGCATTTCGAACTGGCTCATCACCTGATTGGCGAGCACGCGCAGCGCACGCTGTTGCACTTCGCTCAGCGTTCTGGGTTGATGGTCGAGGACGCAGAGCGTTCCAATCGGCAGCCCCGCTGGCGTCTTCAGCAGCGCACCCGCGTAAAAGCGCAGCGCCATATCCCCGGTAACAAGGCGGTTTGCGCTGAAACGCGGGTCATCTCGGGCGTCCGGCACCAGCAGGAAATCGTCCTCCAGAATCGCATGGGCACAAAACGAATCCTCAAGCGGCGTTTCGCGGATATCGACCCCAACGCTTGCCTTGAAAAACTGCCGGTCCTCGGCAAGCAAGCTGACGAGTCCGATCGGCGTTCCGCACAGATCGGCGGCGAGTTGCGCTACCTCGTCAAAGGCGAGTTCTGGCGGTGTGTCGAGGACACGATACGCGTCCAGCGCCTCCAGCCGGCGGCGTTCGCGCTGTTTCATTTCGTCCATGCCGGTCGCAATTTCCAATAACGCCGCGCCTGGTGAAGCGCGGCTGTCTTGAGTTTCATTGCGCGTTGGAACGCACTTGCTGCGGCATTGATCCGGATCAGTCTTGCGCGCGATCGGATTACACGTGGGTTGCAGCCGTCTTCAGATCGTCCACGAAGCGCGCATATTCCTCCGCCTTGGCGGCGGGGTCGGGCAGGCGCAGCAGGAAGCTCGGGTGCACGGTGATCCACGCCGCGCCGCCGCCGGGCAGATCGATCAGGCGACCGCGCTCGCGACTGATCGTCACCGTCTTGCCGAGCAGCGACCGCGCCGCCGTCGCGCCCAGTGCCACCGTCAGCCTTGGGCGGACGATCGCGCGTTCCTGCTCGATCCACCAGCGGCAGGCGGTAATCTCGCCGGCATCGGGCTTGGCGTGGATACGGCGTTTACCGCGCTGCTCGAACTTGAAATGCTTCACCGCGTTGGTGACGTAGACGGTACTGCGATCGACCCCGGCCTCCGCCATCGCCCGGTCGAACAACTGCCCGGCCGGGCCTACGAACGGATGGCCGGCAAGATCCTCCTGATCGCCGGGCTGTTCGCCGACGAACATCATCGCCGCGTCGATCGGGCCTTCGCCGAATACCGTCTGCGTCGCGTGTTCGTGCAAGGAGCACCGCGTGCAGCTCATCGCCTCTTCGCGCAGTGCCGCCCAGGCCGCGTCGATATTGCCGCCCGGTTTCGCCTGTGCCGTCGCCACCATGCCTGCCTCCCGCGCCTGGGCGCCTGCGATCATCTGCGGCACCAACGCAGTTTCGGGCATGTTTTTCCAGTATTTGCGCGGCATTTCCTTCAGCATCGCGCCGACCTTGAGCCGGGCGGGGTTGAAGATCGCCGCGTAATAGCTGTGCCACATCGCCTCGACCGGATCGCCGTCGGGCGCATCCGCCTTGGTCGCGCCGGGGCCTTCAGTGAGCGCATCGCCGTCCCAATGTACCGAAATCTCGGGTGTGAGGATCGACCAGCGCATTGCCGCGAACCGGTCCATGAAGAAACCCGCATTGGCGCGGACGATGTGGAACTCCGGCTCGAACCACGCGACGAAACGCGGGGTGCCGTCGTCATCCATTTCGCGGAAACGCAGGAAGGCGCGCATCTTGTGGATGTCGCGCCGTACCGTGCGGGCGAGCCCGTCGATCCGCCGCACCAGCGGATCGGCGACGTCATCGATCAAGCTCGGCCGCTCTCGCATCCGCACCAGCAAAGTGTGGAGCAGCGCGAAGCGCTCACGGTCGGTATGGAGGATCGCTTTCTTCGCCAGATCGACGAACGCGCGCGGCACGCTGAACCCTGCGGGCGGAGCGGGAGCGGGGGGTGCGCTGCCGAACAGTTCGCCCGGGTCCGCGCCGACCCTCCAGACGATGCGGTCGGGCGGGATACCGTCGAGCACCGCCGCGCGCACGCCGTCGCGCCAGCCGTCGAAATCGTCCTCGCTTTCAAGTGCGACCACCCGCATCGCGTCCGTCACGCGAACAGTTCCATCTGTTTGGCCGCTGGTTTGAGCAACGCGAGATCGGCCTTGTCGGACAACGCCACCGGCCGCCAGTCGCTCGCCACCAGAAACGGGCGGACCTTGGAGATCGAGGAGGTCAGCCGCCCGATATCCGCCAGCGACAACCGCCGCCCCCGCCGCGCCGCGAGGATCTTGTCGACCGCGCGGGTGCCGAGGCCGGGCACGCGCAACAGCATCTCACGCGGGCCGGTGTTGACGTCAACCGGGAAGCATCCGCGAAACTTCAGCGCCCAGGCCAGCTTCGGGTCGATATCGAGGCGCATCATACCGTTATCGTCCGCCGCAGCTGCGACTTCGCCGGGCTGATATTCGTAGAAGCGCATCAGCCAGTCCGATTGATACAGCCGGTGTTCGCGCATCAGCGGCGGACGTTGCAGCGGCAGCACCGCGCTCGCGTCCGGGATTGGCGAGAAGGCGGAGTAATACACCCGTTTGAGGTTGAACGACCCGTAGAGGCTGGCCGCGCGCGAGACGATATCCCTATCGGTCGCGGCATCCGCGCCGACGATCATCTGCGTCGATTGCCCGGCGGGGGCGAAACGCGGAGCGGATTTATAGTGTTTCTTCGCGTCGGCGGTGTCGATGATCGCATCGGACATGCCCGCCATCGCGCCCTCGATGCTCTCCTGCGTCTTCTCGGGCGCGAGCCGCTTGAGGCCGCTCGCAGTCGGTAGCTCGACGTTGATCGAGATGCGGTCGGCATGCAGCCCGGCCTGATGGATCAGTTCCGGGTCGGCATCGGGGATCGTCTTGAGGTGGATGTAGCCGCGGAAATCATGATCCTCCCGCAAGCTGCGCGCGACCTCGACGATCTGCTCCATTGTATAGTTGGACGAGCCGATGATGCCCGACGAAAGGAACAGCCCCTCGATATAGTTGCGGCGGTAGAAGGACAGCGTGAGCCGCACCACCTCTTCGGCGGTGAAGCGCGCCCGGCGGACGTTGCTGCTCTTGCGGTTGATGCAATAATGACAGTCGAAGATGCAGCTGTTGGTCAGCAGGATCTTGAGCAGGCTGATGCAACGGCCATCCGGCGCATAGGCATGGCAGATGCCCATGCCAGCATCGGTCGAGCCAATCCCCTTGCCGTCACGCGACGAACGTTTGACCGTGCCCGAGGAGGCGCAGCTCGCATCATATTTTGCAGCGTCGGCAAGGATTTCGAGCTTCGCGCGGGTATCGAGCTGGGCCATATGTTCGGTATATGTTCTTTGTTGTTGGATGTCGAGCGATCAACGCATCAACGCCAACAATGGCCCACGCACATTCAGCGCAAGCAGGCGTCCAGACCGTCGTTGCGCACCACGCCGACCCGGCGCGACAGCACGTTGCCGTGCCGCCGCACGAAACCGTGCGGATCGATCGCCGCGCGCTTCTTCGGCTGCGGCAATACGGCGGCGATACGACCAGCCTCCGACGGACTAAGCGAGGAGGCATCGTGGTGGAAGTAGCGCATCGCACCGGCGTTGACGCCGTAGGTGCCGATCCCCGTTTCCGCGACGTTGAGGTACATCTCCATGATGCGGCGCTTGCCCCAAAGGTTCTCGATCAGGACGGTGAAATAGGCCTCGAGCGCTTTCCGCGCATAGCCGCCGCCCTGGATCAGGAAGACGTTCTTGGCGGTCTGCTGGCTGATCGTCGAGCCGCCGCGGATACGCCCACCGCGCGCGTTGCGCTGATATGCCTTCTCGATCGCGGCTATGTCGAAGCCGTTGTGCGAGCAGAACTGTGAATCTTCGCCAGCGATAGCGGCGCGTGGCATGTCGGGGTCGATCTGCGACAGCGGCATCCAGGACTTCTTGATGCTGTGGCCGCTCGCCATATCGCCGAGCATCGTCAGCGTGACCGGTGGCGGCACGAACCGATACACCAGCACCATCGCCACCGACAGCATCAGGAAACCGACGACGATCTTGAAGACCCAGCCGATCAGGCGGAAGATCATCGAACGGCGCCGGGGCGGGGTGGTGTCATACAACGGGTTCCTGCGCCGTGGCGCTCCGACGGGGGGCATGACCTGCCATCACCCGCCGGAGCCCACTTCGCAAGCGCGATCAGGCGGCGACCAGCATCCGCTTGTCGCCAGCCAGCCGCATCATCGCCTTTTGCAGCTTCTCGAACGCGCGCACCTCGATCTGGCGAACCCGCTCGCGCGAGACGCCGTAGACCTGGCTCAGCTCCTCAAGCGTTTTCGGCTCATCGGTGAGGCGGCGTTCGGTGAGGATGTGCTGCTCGCGTTCGTTCAGGTCGGTCATCGCGTTTTCGAGCATGGTGTGGCGGACGTCCGCCTCCTGCGCATCGGCGACGATCGTGTCCTGCAAGGGTGAATCGTCCTGCAACCAATCCTGCCACTGGCCGTCACCGTCCTCGCGCATCGGCACATTGAGCGAGGTGTCCCCGCCCATCGACATGCGACGGTTCATGCTGGTGACTTCCGCCTCGGTCACGCCGAGATCGTGGGCGATCTTGGCGAGATGTTCGGGGCTGAGATCGCCATCCTCGAACGCGTCGAGCTTGGACTTCATGCGGCGCAGGTTGAAGAACAGCTTCTTCTGTGCCGCCGTGGTGCCCATCTTCACGAGGCTCCACGAGCGCAGGATGAACTCCTGGATCGACGCGCGAATCCACCACATCGCATAGGTGGCAAGGCGGAAACCGCGATCGGCCTCGAACTTCTTCACACCCTGCATCAGGCCGATGTTGCCCTCGGAGATCAGCTCCGACACGGGCAGGCCATAGCCGCGATAGCCCATCGCGATCTTCGCGACGAGGCGGAGGTGCGACGTTACGAGCTGGGCCGCCGCATCGGTATCGCCATGTTCCTCGAAACGCTTGGCGAGCATATATTCCTGCTCGGGCGCGAGGATCGGAAACTTCTTGATCTCAGACAGATAGCGGTTGAGGCTTGCCTCACCGCCAAGAGCGGGGATCGTCGCCGGTAAATTGCCGGAGGCCATGATCAATCTCCCTTAAAATCGCGTGTCACGACCCTGTGGCGACGCGCATACGAAACCTATACGTTAAGACTATCGAACAGTTCCTGCATGTCCGACGGCATTTCGCTTTCAAATGCCAAAGCGTTGCTTTCTAGCGGGTGAATGAACCCGAGCCTTGCGGCGTGCAACGCCTGCCGGCGGAAATCCAACGTTTCCAGAACAGGCCGGTGAACCGGTTTTGTTCTACCATAGACCGGGTCCCCCAGCAAGGGATGACCGATCGACGCCATGTGAACGCGCACCTGATGGGTGCGGCCCGTTTCCAGCCTGCATTCGACCAGCGCGGCGTCGCGCAGCCGGGTGATCGTGCTGAAATGGGTGACGGCGCGCTTGCCGCCCTGAACGATCGCGACCTTCTTGCGGTTCTGGGCCGAGCGCGCGAGCGGCGCGTCGACGCTGCCCTGCGCCGGGGTGGGCCGTCCGCCGACGATTGCCTTGTAGCGGCGATCAATACTGTGCGCGGCGAACTGCCTGGCCAGCCCCTCATGCGCGCGGTCTGTCTTGGCGGCGACCATCAGGCCGGAAGTGTCCTTGTCGATGCGGTGGACGATGCCCGGCCGCGCCACACCGCCGATGCCCGACAGCCGACCCGCGCAATGGTGGAGCAGCGCGTTGACGAGCGTGCCGTCGAGATTGCCCGCTGCCGGATGCACTACCAGCCCGGCCTGTTTGTCGATGACGATCAGGTGATCGTCCTCGAACACGATCGTCAGCGCGATATCCTGCGGTTCGTTATGTGCCGGGCGCGGAGCGGGAACGTTAACGTGGTAGAGACCGCCGGGCACCGCCTTGCTGGCGGGATCGCGACGTAGCACACCCTGCGCATCGGTAACGGCGCCGGTCGAGATGAGCGCCTTCAACCGCTCACGCGAAATCGTAGGCAACGCGTCGGCAAGCGCCCGGTCGAGCCTCAGCCCTTCGGCGTCGGCGACGCGCGCTTCGATAGTGGAAACCCCCCGGTCCATAGGATAGAGATTTGGGCGTCATGTTGGAAATTTCAAGCGCTGCGCTGCAACAGATCGTCGGCGATGCGGCTGCACATCCTGCACGTGAGCGCTGCGGGCTGCTGTTCGGCACTGTCGACCGCGTCAGCGGTGTCTCGCTTTGCGCCAACGTCGCCGCCGATCCGAGCCGTACGTTCGAGATCGACCCCGCCGCGCTGTTCGCCGCCCTTCGGGCCGAACGCGCGGGCGGCGCGACGTTGGTCGGCTACTGGCATTCGCATCCGAGCGGCGACGTGCGCCCGTCCACGACCGACGCGGCGATGGCGGTACCGGACGGCAAGCTGTGGTTGATCGTCAGCGGAGACGCCATCGGCGTGTGGCGCGCTGGGAACCAGGCGGGGGCGGTGCGTTTCACCGCTATAGCTTATCAGGTAGGAGAGGGCGCATGATGCGTGCGATGATGATAGCGCCGTTGCTGATCCTCGCCGGCAGCGCGATGGCGGCGCGGCAAGCGCCACCTGCCGCAGCGAATTGCGCCCGCGCGACCAATGCCACCGAGCGGATGATCTGCGGCGATGCGCGGCTGGTGGAGGGCGACGCCGGACTGGCCGGCGTGTACCGCCGCCTGCTCGCGCACAGCACGCCGCCACAGCAGGCGACGATCCGCAACAGGCAGCGTGCATGGCTGGAGCAGCGCGACCAGTGCCACGACACGACGTGCCTGCGGAACCGATATGACGCACGCACGACCGAGTTGTACGCGCGGTTGCGCGGGCGTGACGCGGTGCTGCGGCGTGGCGTTTCGCAGGTCGGGCAGTGTGCCGTTACGCGGATCGACCAGATCGGCCCGCGCCTCGGCGATGGGAACGACACCATCAGCCGGCCTGACGATACCGGCACCAGCGTCAGCTTCGCAAACGGGGTACACCAAGTGTCGTATGATCTGGAGAAGCCCATCGCGCGATCGCGGATCGGCGACGCCGCGCGGGTATGCCTCGTCTCTGTTCCGCGCAACTGCCCGCCCGGCGACGATCGCGGACGGCAGTATGCGGTGACCAATCTGCGCACCGGTGAACGTTGGAAGCTGTACGAGTCTCAACATATGTGCGGCGGCGCCTGATCTTGCACACGACTTGCGGCGGCGCGTCCGCTGCGCCAAAGAGGCGCGACACGCGGGAGCCTTGTCCTTTGACCATCAATGCCGTCGACTTCGCCAGCCTGCTGTGCTCGCGCCTCTGCCACGATCTGCTCAGCCCGGTGGGTGCGCTTAACAACGGTCTCGAACTGCTCGCCGACGAGCATGATCCCGACATGCGCGCGCGCTGCCTGGAACTGCTCAGCGAGAGCGCCAAGGCGTCCGCCAACAAGCTGAAGTTCTTCCGGCTGGCCTTCGGTGCGGCCGGCGGCTTTGGCGAGACGATCGATTCGCGGGAAGCCCGCGCCGCGATCGAGGGGCTGTTCGGTGACACGCACCGCGTCAAGCTCGGCTGGCTGGTAGAGGATCCGGTTCTTCCCAAGGCCGGCATCAAGGTGCTGCTGAACCTCGCGCTGATCGCGGGCGATGCGTTGATCCGCGGTGGCCAGCTCGACGTTGGCGCGGAGTGCGTCGGCAAGCAGATGGAGATCGTCGTGCGCGCCGACGGTCCGCGCATCGTGCTCGACAATGAACTGCGCACCGCTTTGACCGGGGCAGGCGAGAACGCCGTCATCACGCCCCGTGCGGCGGCGGCGTATCTGGTCCATTCGATCGTGGTGGAGGGCAAGGGGACGATCCAGGTGTCCGATCCAGAAGATCCGGTGCTGCTGTTCGGTGCCACCCTGACCATAGCGTAAACTCGGCCTTAACGGCTGTTCCTGCAAAGAGGCCCTCGCGCACCGCCGAGGGCTCATGGACGATCTTCTTCAGGAATTTATCGCAGAAACGCGTGAGACGCTGGAGGCACTCTCCGGTGAGATCGTCGCGTGGGAATCGGCCCCGGCCGATCGCGAACGGCTCGATGCGATCTTTCGCTTCGTCCACACCGTAAAGGGAAGCTGCGGCTTCCTAGATCTGCCGCGTCTCAGCCGATTGAGCCATGCCGCCGAGGATGTGCTGGCCGCGGTCCGCTCCGGCGAACGCACGCCCGACACGCGTCTCGTCAACGCCGTGCTGGCGATCGTGGACCGTATCGGGGAAATCGTCGAGGCGATCGATGGTGGCCTCGCGCTCGACGACAGCGGCGAGGAGTTGCTGATCGCGGCGCTCGACAAGGGTGCCGAAATCGTCGCGCTCGTCGCACCGACCCCGTCGACGCCGCGCACCGCACCGACCCGCAGCGTGCGCCTCAACGTCGATCTGCTCGATCGCATGATGAGCGGGATGTCCGACATGGTGCTGGCGCGCAACGAACTGGCCCGCCGCCTGCGGGACGAGGGCGCCGATCCGGCGATCGAGGCCGCGCTGGAACGGCTGTCGACCACCGTCGCCGAAATGCGCGATACCGTCACCCGCACGCGCATGCAGAAGATCGACGCGCTGTTCTCCGCGCTGCCGCGCATGGTGCGCGATACCGCCGCCGAACTCGGCAAGTCGGTAACGCTGCATGTTGAGGGCAGCGACGTCGAACTCGATCGCGAGATGATCGAGATGATGCGCGATCCGCTCGTCCATATCGTCCGTAACGCGATCGACCACGGTATCGAGGCGCCGGCCGCCCGCCGCGCCGCCGGCAAGCGCTAGAACGGCCGGCTTACCGTGTCGGCACGTCAGTCCGGCAACCAGATCATCGTCGTGATCGAGGACGACGGTGCCGGCATCGACACCGCCGCCCTGGTCGCGAAGGCAGTGCGCAGCGGCAACCGTA
>Ga0265798_10001240_pt1 | contig 40344 bp, 48 predicted proteins | sample P3T30metagenome_FD_192430 | JGI IMG/M metagenome (GOLD analysis project Ga0265798, IMG submission 192430) | Plant litter microbial communities from East Loma Ridge, Irvine, California - P3 T30 | ecosystem: Environmental > Terrestrial > Plant litter > Unclassified | place: USA: California... | reverse complement strand
AATATTTCATGGCATCATCATTCTGACGCAGGTAATAATACACCATCCCGATGTTGCTGTAAATGGCACTCAGCTGCAAAGAATTGTCATTAACCATCAACGCCGTTTTCTCTGCAGAAATACCGTATCTCAATGCCTGTTCGTAATCTGCTTTCTGAATTTCAGCCTGCGAAAGCAGATTATAAATGCCCTGAATGTCCCTGAACTTTGCCGACTGATAAATGGCTAATGATTGCTTAAGGAGCTGAATAGCCTGATCCGGTTCCCCTTTCATCGTATAAAGCTCCCCCAGGTCTTTAAGTATTGAAGCCTGCTTCAGTTTTGCCCCTGATTTTTTAAAAAGAGCCAGTGCTTTTTCCTTCAGTTTTATTTTAGCATCAAAATTTTCAGGCGCATTATCATACAGAAAAGAAAGCTCTTCATAGCCTATACCAGACTGTTCGGTCATATTATTTTTTTCAAAATAGCTGATCACCTGCTTCATTTTTGGAAATGCACTGTTTTTATTTCCTCTTTCTTTATCAATTTTAGCGTCCAGCAACATGGCTTTTCCTCTGTTCAGTCGGTTGCCGGTCTTCGTGCTCAAAAGCATGGCTTTACTGTTGAGAAATGCCGCGCTGTCCAGATCTTTTTTTAATTCTCCTTTTTTATTCAGATAATATTCGCTCAGCTGTAACAGTAAACCTGTTTTCTTAACCTCATCTTTTGAAGAAGAGATCTGTTTTTTTAACTGTTCCGGATTTATGTTTTCCTGCGCTTTTACTGAACCGCCCAACAACATAAGGATCAGCATAAAACAAAATATTCCCAACCGTTTTTTACTCATTGCATCACGCGTGAAATTCATTCTTTAAAGATAATTCATTATCTGATTATGTATTTTGTTTTTGCCGTCATATTTTACGGTGGTAAAAATAGCAGAGAATCATCGCAAACCCGGGTAAAACCAGTGTGACAAGTCCCAGCTGCTTTCCTGCAAATGCACCTAAAAAACATCCCACCAAAAAGCCGATAATTAAAATAAGCTGTTTCTTTAAACTTAATAAAGCATCAGCATCTTTAAAACTGCTTTTAAGTAAATTCCCAAAATCCAGGGAAGCCTGCGTCACATTTCCCGTCATCATCGTTGTCGGGCCATGCGTTTCTTTGGCATACAATTTCCCGAAAGCATTCTGAAGCCCCATCGCAAAAACGGCAATCATGGTAACGGTGTACATGATAACTTCAGTGAACATTCCGTTATAAGTAAAAACTGCCACTAAAATCCCTGCTGAAAGAAGTAAAAACCCTTCCCAGAACAGAATCGTATAATGATTGAGAACTTTTCCGGCAATTCTTCCCCCAGCCATCACCGCCAGGATAAATACGGGAAAAGTAAGCAGTTTGATCCATGCATGCACATCTGAACCTTTTACAAACTGATAGGCAAATACAATAAAGTTTCCCGTAACGTGCGCCGAAAAAACAGAATCTGCCGCAACGAAAGTCACCGTGTCGCAATAGCCTGCAATCATGGTTAACAGTAGGGTAACAAATCCTATATTATGTTTTATTTCCATGATTTTATTTTAAATGTGAACGAAGCATCCAGGCCATTTTCTCATGGGTTTCCAATAACCCGGTGATGTAATCGCTGGTCCCGGCATCACGGAATTCTACGGCAAAATTTTCTATATTTTCACGGAGATGTATGATGATACTTTCATGATCAGACAGGAGTTCTCTCATATAAGTCAGGCTGTCATTTGCTTCCAAGTGACTTTCCGAAAGATGCGTTAAAGCAAGATATTCCCTCAATGTAGCCGGAGCATAATGTCCCAGCATCCTGATTCTTTCAGCTATCTGATCAATCATTTCATCCAATTGCCGATACTGCGCTTCAAAAAACAGATGTTTGTTGTAAAAATCCTGTCCTTCCACGTTCCAGTGGGCTTTTCTGGTTTTTGTATACAGGATGAATTCATCTGCTAACGTTTTAACCAATATTTCAGCAACTTTTGCCCGGTTTTCTGTTTTAATTCCGATGGATGTTTTCATTTTAAAGTAAGTTTAATAAATAATAATCGAGTGAATATTTTCCTGCGCCCAAGGCAAGAATTAATAATAATGACAAAGTGTACATATAGGGAACATCGCGTACTTCCAGGGAATCTTTTCGGTGAACCACGAAATACCCAATGGCCGTCACCCCAATTGTCGGCAATACGGCAAGCCTGGTTCCCAATCCTAAAATGATTAAAAAAGGAACCACCAAATCAGCGAAAGAAGCCACCAGAGCATTCATTTTATCAGGAAGACCGAGCGGATTCGGGATCATTTCTTTCTTTCCATTTTCTACCCTGAATTTTTTCAGTCCGTGAACCCGGAACAGTTCAACAGCTAAAAGCACTCTGAACACCAGAAAAGCCATGTCATTAAATTCCGAACCTAAATCTGAGGATAGAATGTGTTTTAAAATTTCCATAATTTTTTAAGTTTAAAAGGCAAAACAGGAACATCCTAGCGCGCCCCAGAACGAGTGATAATTATTCACCGGAAGATTGCTCATTCTCGCATGGTCGTGGTTGTGGTTGTGCACATCGCAGCTCCCTGCACAGCTGTGAATCTGAGCAGTCAGCGGCGCTTTGAGATCTGCCTTTGCATTCTTTTCAATGGCTGTCTGCGTATGCCCGCCAACCGGATAATAACCGTTGTACAGATTCGTCGGAGACCAATCCGGAAGAATGGGAACCGATGGCGGCGCAAAGGATGAAAACTCCCCTTTTGCATAGACAATTTTACCGTCTACCACCGTCATTTCGGCTTCGATATTTTTGATTTCTTCATCTTCAACAGTGAAATAGTCTTGATCTAAAACTGCCAGATCAGCAAACATCCCAACCTGAATATCTCCTTTTTTCTGCTGTTCCTGGGAAAACCAGGCACTTCCTTTCGTGTATAATTCCAGCGCGGTGTTTCTGTCTAACCGGGTATCGGTGTACAATTGCAGCCCGCCAACCGTTTTCCCCACCGTCAGCCAATACATGGAAACCCACGGATTGTAGCTGCTTACCCTCGTGGCATCCGAACCGCCGCCGACGGGAACTTCCATTTCCAGCATTTTTTTAATCGGAGGCGTATTTTCAGCGGCATTGGCTCCGTACTGATCGGTAAAATATTCTCCCTGGTATGCCATTCTGCTCTGGATGGCAATTCCTCCGCCAAGCATTTTCACTCTTTCGATATTTTTTTCATCAATGGTTTCAGCATGATCAAAAATCCACGGAAGCCCGTTGAAAGGAATATCCCGGTTTACTTTTTCAAAAACATTTAAAAACCGGGTGATGCTTTCATTATAGGTTGCATGCAGCCGGAACGGCCAGCGGTTTTCAACCAACAGACGGACAACTTTTTCGAGGTCGGCTTCCATATTTTCCGGTAAATCGGGTCTTGGCTGTAAAAAATCCTCAAAATCTGCTGCCGAGAAAACCAACATCTCTCCTGCTCCGTTGTGGCGGTACATATCATCACCCTGATATAATTTTACGGTATCAATCCATTCGCTGAAATCTTCAAACTCATTTTTCGGCTTTTGGGTGAATAAATTATAGGCGATTCTTACGGTCAGCTGCTTTTTCTCATTCAGTTCATTCACCACCTGGTAATCATCCGGAAAATTCTGGAAACCGCCGCCTGCATCAATCACACTTGTAATTCCGAACCGGTTCAATTCTTTCATAAAATGCCTTGTGGAATTCACCTGATGTTCGTAGGAAAGTTTCGGGCCTTTTGCTAAGGTTGAATATAAAATCATCGCATTTGGAGTGGCGATAATCAATCCTGTCGGTTCGCCGTTGGCATCTCTCTCAATCTGTCCGCCCGGAGGAGTCGGTGTGTTTTTTGTGTATCCGACTGCTTTTAAAGCCGCTCTGTTCATCAATGCCCTGTCGTACAGATGAAGGATAAAAACAGGCGTTTCGGGAGCAATTTTATTGATTTCTTCCAGCGTCGGCATTCTTCTTTCTGCAAACTGGAATTCCGACCAGCCACCGACTACACGAACCCACTGCGGAGACGGCGTACGGTCCACCTGTTCTTTCAGCATTCTCAACGCATCTGCTAATGACGGAACACCATCCCATCGAAGTTCAAGGTTAAAATTCAATCCACCCCGAATCAAATGGATATGGGAATCGTTGATCCCCGGCACCACTCTTTTCTTTTTTAAATCGATAATTTTTGTAGATTCTTCTGAAAACTGATCTACCAAACCGTCGTTTCCAACAGCTATAATTTTCCCGTCTTTAATGGCAACTGCAGAAATATCCGGCGTTTCTTTGTTGAAACTGTGAATTTTCCCGTTGTGTAAAATAAGATCTGCTTTCATGGTTATTTGGTGTTAAGTTTTGTAATGGCATCCTGAATTCCGCTTCCGGCAATGGTGAAAAATGAAGGTCCGGCCAATAAAATCAGCTTCTGTAATTTTATTTTATCCGAAAAATGTTTTTCATTTAAATAAGACTGTGCGCGATACGCATCGAAAGCGCCCAACACCACATTTTCCGCTACCAAGGCGGTCGGGGAATCGATGCCTGCATCTTTTAAGTCACTTGCGAAAGAGGCGGTTTTCACCTGTAATTTCAAAGCTTCTCTCATGGCTACGCTTCCTACTTCTTTCATTAATTCAGCATTGAAAGAATTCCGGTCTCCCAACCCGATTAATAATAATTTTTTTGAAGATAAACTTCCTTTCGGAGGGTCGATTAATAAGGTTTCCAAAGCGTGGCCTTTGAATTTCCCGGTTTTCCTGACATCGGTAATAATCCCTTTTAAGGCTTCATCCAAATGAACCATTCCATTCAGATCTTTCGGAAGTGCCGGCGGATTGAAAATATCACCGTCTGTATATTCGAAAACACAGGCAATCTGGAGATCTGCCACCGCAGCGGAAGGTCCCTGCACCAAACCAACGATGGAAACGCCGTCTACGGTTCCCCAGTTTTTTATGGTTCCGACTGCTGTTTTTGTTTCAGCTGTTGCTGTCTGTGCAGAAACGAAACCGGTTACTGAACTTGCAAGAATAAATGCAGTAAAGACAGCTTTAGACCAGTTAACATATTTTAAAATTGAATTTTGCATAGTAAATGAATTAATAAGGGTTAAAATTTGAATCCTAAACGGATGTTATAAAAAACACCACTTTTCGCATTGGGAATTATATCCTCGATGAATTCGCCTTTCCGGAAATACTGGAGCCCGCTCACCAAAGAAATAAAACGATTAAAACTGTACGTGAAATTCGTGAGATAAGCCGTTCCTATATATCGTTTGTCTGAACTGCTTCCCGGACGATTGAGGGTTCCACTTGGCCGGTAAACACCGTCATTGAGGGAATATCGCCAGTTGAAAACAACATCCATCTGCATTTTAAGCTTCGATGTTAAATCCAGGGTTGCATACGGGTGAATATCAATAAGATTAACAGGACCAACCTGCGGACTGAAGCCAAAATACCCACCTTTCGGATAGAGCGGATTAAACGTATTAAGTTTTCCGTCGTCTTTCGATTGGTCTCCCGAAATATAATCGTTGCGAAGATTAATACTTGGTTTAAACTTAACGTTTTCAAACAGATAGCCCACATCAACAGAACCTGTCCATGCACTGATGTTTCCTTCTCCGAAAGTTCCGAACTGATAAGCTGCTTCCAGATTATAGATGAATCCACCACCGTATTTCCAGAACCTTCCGCCGATGGTATGGCGTTTTTCTTTGGCTGTTCCGGCTTCAAAAACAGATTCGTCCCTTCGGATTCCGATGTAGTATAAATCGAGATTTCCTGTCTTCGGAACAATGATTTTTGAATATAATCCCCACAGGTTGAGCTGTTTCGAAATTCTGTTATCAAAAACTCCGGCATTAATGGTATCTGCCATCATGGCAAAGGCATCAACTGAAATATTTTTCCCGGAATACATTAATTTGGCTCCGGTGAAGGAAAGCCTTGCATTCGGGCCTTCCCGTACGGAAATCAATCTTCCCGACCCGTAATCCAGTTCCTGCCGTCCGATTCTGGAAACCAGTTTCTGATCCTGATCTTTAAAAATTCTGACATCTATAAAGAGATTCTGGATGCTCAGCTGGTCTTCATCAATTCCTCTCGAACCGTTTTTTCTTCCGTTTTGCAATGCGCTCCGGACCTGTGTAAAAATTCTTACATTTTCACCCAAATGCAGATCTGCATGCACATCATAACGCTGCAGAAAAAAGTTGTTGTGGCCGATATTCAGTCTTCCCCAGTCTTCGTTGTTGAAATCCACATATTCGTACCGTGCCTCGCCCCCAAAAGAGAGATAGCTGTTTTTCTTTTCATTTAAAGGGAGGTATTTAACCTTATTATAAAAAGTATCCGCAGAATCTTTTAAATATTCATAGTTTTCATCGTAGCGCAAAAGTTTGAAATTTTGTGCCGATAAATTTTCAGAACATATAAAAATTAAGAGAATGATAATTTTTAAAAACGATACGGAAGATGCAGATTTCAACATTGAAAATATATAAATGAATGTTAATGCTTAATCATGTTGTGGGCGTAATGAATTCCCAATCCGTAAGAACTGCCGTACTTTTTCATCAGATCCGTCACGGCAACATACGTTTCCTGGCGGGCCCAGTCTCTCTGTAATTCTAAAATATACTGAATGGAAGTCACAGGTTTTACTCCGGCGTGGATCATTCTCTGAACGGCTCTTTCGTGCGCTTCATCGCTCACATCGCCGCAGGCATCGGTGATGACGTATACATCATAATTTTCTTCCAATGCAGACAATGCAGGCCCTACGATGCAAACGCCCGTCCACAATCCTGCAAAAACCAACTTTTGCTTCTTGGTCCCGACAATCGCTTTATAAGCCGCTTCATCTTCCCAGGTGTTCATTGTTGTTCGGTCGATATAACCCGAAGTGGCCATCGGATACGCTTCTTCAATTTCGGGGAAAACTGGTCCTGAAAAACTTTCTTCCGCAACGGTGGTTACAATTGTCGGAACGTTGAATATTTTTGATGCTCCGCAGATAACCGCAACATTGTTACGCAGTTCGTTCATGGAAATGCTTTTGGTTGCAAATGCCATCTGACCTTCAAAATCGATTAATACAAGCGCATGATTATCCGGAGATAACAGTTTTGATGATGGTTTCATAAAAGTTTATTTATAATGGAATTAATTGAGTATTTGTTTTGAGAACAGCCATTAAACGCCTCAGTCAACGTTTAGAAAGCTGGCTGTATATGGGTATGGAATCTGATTTTTACTGAGTGATAAAAGCTAAGATATCTTTATTGATGGTATCCGCTTCTGTGGTCGGCATTCCATGAGGGAAACCGGGATACGTAATCAGTTTACCGTTTTTCAACAATTCAGCAGATTTTACGCCTGCATTCTGGTAAGGAACAATCTGGTCATCTTCTCCGTGAAGTACCAGGACGGGAATATCGACCGCTTTCAAATCTTCCCTGAAATCAGTCTCGGAGAATGCTTTGATGCCTTCGTAATGCGCCACGATTCCGCCCATCATTCCCTGTCTCCACCAGTTTCTCTGTACGCCTTCTTTTACTTTTGCACCTTCTCTGTTGTAGCCGTAGAATGGAAACGTTAAATCAATATAAAACTGTTGTCTGTTGTTCAACGTCTGGTCTCTGATGTTGTCGAAAACTTCCATCGGTACTCCATCCGGATTGCTTTCGCTTGCTACCATAATCGGCGGAACGGCACTGATTAACACTGCTTTTTTAGCTCTTCCGTTGGCATATTTGTTCACGTAGCGGATTACTTCACCACCACCTGTTGAGTGTCCGATGTGAATCACATCTTTCAGATCTAAAAAGTCTACCAGCTCAGCAGCATCAGCAGCATACGTTTCAATATCATGACCATAAATATCCTGGCTTGATCTTCCGTGACCTCTTCTGTCATGCGTGATCACTCTGTAGCCTTTCTGCAAGAAGAAAATTACCTGTGCATCCCAATCGTCTGAAGATAAAGGCCATCCGTGGTGAAACATTAAAACCTGTCCTTTTCCCTGGTCTTTGTAAAAAATTTCTGTTCCGTCTTTTAGTTGTAGTGTACTCATTGCTGTGGATTTTTTTTAATTAATATTTAAATTCATAACATTAATTTCAAAAAGCTACCCAAAAACACAACTGTTTAATTTTCAAATATTTATAAAATAAACCCTCTGATTTTAATTACGATATTTCGTAATTTTATGAAAGCCCTGTGATAAATTATATAGATTTTAATAAACCACGAGAAACTTTAAGACCGATAACTGTTTAGAATAAATCATTTATTAAGACAGGGTCATCGGAACTTCCATCAGAAGAATCTCTGTATGGTCAGCAGTTGTCCTGATTTCCAGGTCAGCAATATCCCAGACTCCGAATCCGTCTCTTGCTCCCAGGGCCTGGCCTCCGATTTGTGCGCTTCCCTGTAAGATAAAAACATAGACACCGTTCCCTTTTTTCCTGATCGGGTACTGTATTTCGGTTTGGTTATCAAAATTCCCCAGGTGGAACCATGCATCCTGGTGAATCCAGACGCCTTCTTCATCAGCATCCGGGGAAAGTATCTGCTGAAACCTGTTTTTGCTTTGTGTTTTGTCTAAGGTAATCTGGTCATACCTTGGCACTACATTTCTTTTATTGGGATAAACCCAGATCTGAAGGAATTTCGCCGGACGGTCACTGTTTTTATTGAATTCGCTGTGCATAATCCCGGTGCCTGCACTCATCACCTGAATATCCCCGCTTCGGATAACCGCCGAATTCCCCATACTGTCTTTATGTTCCAGGTCACCTTCGAGAGGAATGCTGATGATTTCCATATTATCATGGGGATGTGTCCCGAAACCTTTCCCGGCTTCCACGGTATCATCATTTAACACTCTTAAAACACCAAAATGCATTCTTTCGGGGTTATGGTAATTGGCAAAACTGAACGTCTGGCTGCTTACCAGCCATCCGTGATCCGCTTTCCCTCTGGAATCTGCCCTGTGAATTACAAAATTATCTTTAATCCTGGACTCAGGATCCGGCAGATGATTATATCCGATGGGTTCCAACGGTTCTATTTCATCAATGTCATTTTTCATGGTATTTTCTGATGATGCCGGTGCTACAAACATTCCGGTTCCCAATAATCCTTTCTTTAAAAAATCTTTTCTGTCCATATCTGTTCAGTTGTTTATCTGTTATTAACAGGACAAATGTACCGTGATAGAAACTGCTGTGCATTTAACTGGTTTAATAAATGGCTTCCGGACAAAAAAATTACCGGATATTTTTCATATCCGGTTTAATTTTAAAACTACCCGTCAAAAATTCTTTGAATTTTCGTCCCCTTCGGAAGAAGGGAATTTTTATTTTCCTTCGTAAATTATTTTTCTTTAGTGGCCAGGCGTTTTCTGATGGTGCTCACAAATTCTTTTGAAACTCCCAGATAGGAAGCAATATAATACTGCGCCACACGCTGCGGAATTGTAGGGTAAACCTTTATAAATTCCAGATACCGGTCTGATGCGCTTTTTGAAATGGTATTGACCAGGCGGTTCTGTAAAGTAAACAGGTTTCTCTGCACCAGCATCCTGAACACCCTTTCAAATTTCGGGATTTCCTTCAGCAGCCGCTCTTTGGTAACGGGATTCAGCATGAATATTTCTGAATCTTCAATGGTTTCTATGTAGAGATTGGAAGGTTTCTGATCCTGAAATGAAGCAATATCACTGATCCACCAGTCTTCAATGGCAAACAGGATGGTCACTTCAAAACCATTATCATCCAGATAGTACACCCGTATGCAGCCTTTATGGATATAGCCTTCAAAATGGCAGATTTCGCCTTCCCGCAATAAAATGGTTTTCTTAGGCACCGATTCACAAACCAGAAGATCCGTGAAAAATTTTTCCTCTTCCTCGGTAAGGCTGATAAATCGGGTTACATTTCTGATGATATTTTCAAACATAAAATTGGTTTACGGCTGCAAATTAGGAAAAAGACTGTAGACTTCGTTCTTCAGCAATCCGCTTCCGCCGCCGTAATGATCAATTACCTTCACTTCTTTACCCAGATTTCCGCAAAAGGCTTTGATCTCTTTTTCAAACCGGTCTTCCAGTCCGGAACTCAGAAGAACAATATCCACCTGGTTTTCTTCTATATAGGTGTAGCAGGAGTTTTCATCAGTCCGGATTTCCGCTTTCCAGCCTTCATTATTTTCGATGATTCTTTTCAAAACATCAAGGATTTCCTGATTTTTCCCGATCACCAGAAAGTTTAAGGTTTTCATAAATATTTAATATGTTTGGGTTGTACATTAACGCTGCTTATCACACATTTCATTTAAATATGAATAAACAGGGAGGTCCGCTCTTTCCTTTCAAGATTTTTTGTTTTATGCCCTTTTCCTGAAGTATCTTCCACCAAAAGAATTTCGCCGGTCCGGAATTTCCGGATTTCACCGGACGATGTTTCTATTTCAACGCCGCCATCCAGAAGTACAATATATTGTTTTTGCGGAGCACAATGGAAATCGTAATCATAGTCTGCAGAAACGGTTCTGAACTGTAATCTTTTCACCTGGATATCTTCTGACAGGAAACCAATCTCACCCTGATCTATCAATGGAATTTCGAGATCTTCAAAATGAGATTCTCCGTTTTTGTCGCTGAAGACTTTTGTGATTTTCATCCGGTTCTTATTTGAAGATCAGAGTATTCGCCAGTTCCATTTCTTCCTGATTGATGGAATGACCGAAGTTTTCATATACTTTCTCCGTAACCTCAGCATTCATTTCTCTGAAAATATTGGCTGTGGCGTACACCCTTTCTACCGGAACATGGAAATCCGGATTACTGGTGGCAAGTAAAACCGGCGTCTGTGCAAAATCCCCGCTGTAATGGTCACGGTTGATCTTATCTCCGATAACACCGCCGATAACAGCAACCGCACCCCCGAATTTCTGAGCATTTCTTGCCAAAAACTCCACGGTAAGACAGGCACCCTGAGAAAATCCGAAAAAATAAATATCCTCAGCCTTAATGCCCGCATCCAAAGCGGTTTCTACGGTTTTCCCAACCGTTTCAATGGCTGAAGACAGCCAGGGTTCGTTCTGCGCAGCAGGAGCAATGAAAGACAATGGGTACCAGCTTCCGTTTGTTGCCTGCGGTGCCAGCAAAGCATAATCTTCTACATTCAAATGTTTGGACAGGCTCAGAATATCTTCTGCACTTCCGCCTCTTCCATGGATCATGATCAATGCTTTTTGGGCTTTGTCAATTGGGGTTCCTGATGTTTTTATATCTAAAGTATGGCTCATTTTATCTGAATTTTTCTGTTGGATAGTTAATTTTCGGAAGAACTTCGGTCAGATGTTCCCTGTTTTCTTCATACTGTTCCGGAAGCATTAAGTCTTCCCCGAGCGATGCCAGTTCTTCATCCACATCAAAGCCCGGACCTGAGGTGGCAATCTCAAACAGGACGCCGCCCGGCTCTTTGAAATAAATGGACGTAAAATATTTCCGGTCCTTCACCTCGGTATGCGGTAACCCGAAAGCGTTTAACCTGTCGATCATTTCCAGCTGCGACTGTGCATCAGGGGTTGCAAAGGCCACATGGTGAACGGTTCCCCTTCCCGCCAGGCCTTTCAGCGCATTGGGCATGCATACGAGATCCACATATTTTCCCGGCTTATTTTCTGTCCCGAACCTGAAACGGTCCGAACTTTCGGCAATGAGCTGGTGATCCATCTGCGTGGTGAGCAAAGCCGCTGTCCTTTCATAGGCATCCAGCCAGATTTCCACATGATGAAACCCTTTGATGGTATATTTTTTCGGGATCAGTCCGTTGTCGTACCCTTTTCTGTCATCTTTATCATTGAATATCAGCTCAAGGCCAAGCCCGTCAAAATCTTCAAGATAAATAAAAACCTCGCCTGACAACCTTTGCTGCGGCTGTCTGTAAGGGATATTAAACTGTGACAGGCGTTCCAGCCAGTAATCCAGTGCTTCCATAGAAACTGAAAAAGCAGTGGTGTTCAGCATTACTTTTCCATGGCGCCCGTTGGCGAGTCCTTTTCCATACGGGAAAGTGGTCATGATGGTTCCCGGCGTTCCGGTTTCGTCCCCGAAATAAAAATGATAGACCTTGGAATAATCAAAATTGACGGTTTTTTTAATAAGCCGGAGCCCTAAAACACCTGTATAAAAATCTATATTTCCCTGTGCATCGCCTGTCATGGCGGTAACGTGATGAAGTCCTGTGATGAGTGCCATAATGTATTGGTTTGAAGTTATCGGACGTTATTTCCTGATGATTTAAAATTAAAATATTCTTTACCTAAAATGAATGAGCGCTTATGATAATTTCGGCAGTGCCTGCTCTATCTGGCTGCGCATGGCTTCATACTGTTTCGGAAGCTTCAGGTTTTGCCCCAGTTCGTTCAAAGGCTCATCCACTGTAAACCCAGGGTTATCGGTGGCAATTTCAAATAAAACGCCGCCCGGTTCCCGGAAATACAGGGAGTAGAAATAATCCCTGTCAATTTTAGGGGTAATGCTTAATCCGGCTGACATCACTTTTTCACGGTATTCCATTAAGACAGCCTCATTTTCTACGCGGAAAGCAATATGGTGGTTTGTTCCTCCCGCATTCCTTCCTGCGGGGATCTTATCATTTTCGATGATATCAATCAGGTTGGCCGTATCAATGGCATCTGTTGCAAAACGGTAACGGTTTTCTTCCTGTTTCTGAAGACCGTATCCTAAAATATCTGTCAGAACCTTAATTGTCGGCTCCGCTTTTTTAAGCGTTAAGGTTACGTTATGGAACCCTTTCAAAGCATTTTCATCTTTAATATCATCGGTAGTCCAGACTTTACGATTATCAGAAGCTGATGATTCTATAAACTGTAACTGAAGGCCGTCCGGATCTTTAAAAGAAATCATTTTCTCCCCGAATATTTCGCCTTCCTCCACAGCAATACCGGACTGCTGCAAACGGAGTTTCCAGAATTCAAGGCTTCCTTTCGGCACCGAATATCCGATGTGTGTTGCCAGCCCTGTTCCGTTGGTTCCCTTTCCGATTCCTTCCCATGGAAAGAAGGTCAGAATGGTTCCGGGCGTTCCGGTTTCGTTCCCGAAATAAAAATGATACGTTCCCGGATCATCAAAATTCACGGTTTTCTTTACCAGCCTTACGCCTAACACCTGAGTATAAAAATCCAGGTTTCTTTTTGCGCTGTCTGCGATTGCGGTAATGTGGTGCAATCCTAAAATTCTGTTCTGCATGTTGTTTATTTTGATGCTAAATTACAGCGGTCTGAAGTGCTGCACATTTAACTAGTTTAATAAATGCAAAAAAGCGTTTTGTCTTTTTACTGAGGAAGACATGCTGAACGGTTGATGATGAAACAGCTTTATTCTCATAGATGATAAGGCCGCCCGCCATAATATGCTACATTACAGTGTGACCACTATTTTCCCGACGGTCCTTCCGGTTTCCTGCTGCAGATGTGCTTCCCGCATCTGTTCAAAGGGAAATATTTTTGAAATATGCGGTTTCAGTGCTCCGGTTTCCAGAAGACGGGCAATCTGTTTCATATCATCGCCGTCCGACTGTACCATAATGGGATATCCTTTCACCCCTTTTGCCGCTGCTTTTGCTGCTACCTCTTCATTCAGGCCTGTGGGAAGACTGATGATTGTTCCGCCGGCTTTGGTTACTTCCAGGGAATCATCAATGGTACCGCCGCCGATGGTATCCAGCACAAAATCAAATTCTTTCGGAGCCGATTCCCAGTCAAAACTTTGGTAATCAATATGCTTATCTGCACCAAGGCCCAGCACAAAATCTTTATTTTTCAGGGATGAAGTCCCGGTGACCGTTGCCCCTGAATGTTTTGCTATCTGAACAGCCATATGCCCTACCCCGCCAGCCGCTGCATGAATCAGGACATGCTGGCCTTTCTGAACATCTGCATTTTTAACCAGCGCCTGCCATGCCGTTAATGCCACCAAAGTACTTGCAGCGGCCTCTTCAAAAGAAATGTTTTCAGGTTTTAACGTCAGCTGGTTTGCCGGAGCGGCAACATATTCTGCATATGCCTTTCCATGGCCCGGGAAATTTACCATCCCGAACACCTCATCGCCTGTTGTAAAGGCTTCACTTTTACTTTCTTCTACAATCCCTGAAACATCCCAGCCCAGAATCAGCGGATTTTCTTCTTTCAGCCTTCCGTACATCCCTTTTCCGTTGCGGCTTTTAACATCTACCGGATTGATGCTTATGGCCTTTACTTTTATTAAGACTTCATCATTCTGAACCTCCGGTTTCTCCGTTTCAATGTATTCCAGCTGTTCCGTACTGCCTGCTGTTTTTAATGCGATTGCTTTCATATTGATTTTAATTATTGATTGGTTGATTAAAGAAAATTAATGTTCTTATAACAAATTTAGAAAGATTTATGCAGTATGGATTGCTCATTGCAACGGAAAATTATAATCTGAAATTATTACAGCAGTATCAACCTTACAGATACATGAGCCGTACAGACCATATTTTTGAGCCGTAGAAGAAACCTGTATCTTTTCTGAACCTGTACTTTTGTAATATGAAAAACAGTACAAAAATTCAGTTGGGTGTTAACGGGCCGTTGGTGTCCGGACTTGGTTTAGGCTGCATGCGCATGTCTTCCATCTGGGGAGGCCCTACTCCGGACGAAACAGAAAGCATCGCTACCATCCGTGAGGCACTGGACCGGGGCATTAATTTTTTGAATACCGGAGACTTTTACGGTGCAGGCCATAATGAGATTCTTATCGGCAAAGCCATTAAAGGCAGGCGTGATGAAGCTTTTATCAGTGTAAAGTTCGGGGCTGTCTTTCACAACGGCCAGTGGCTGGGGATGGACCTGCGCCCTTCATCAATCAAAAATTTCATCAATTATTCCCTCACACGCCTGGGTATAGAAACCATTGATCTCTACCAGCCGAGCCGTATGGATGGCAGCGTACCGCTTGAAGATATTATCGGGACGGTTGCCGATCTGGTTAAAGAAGGCAAAGTACGCCACATCGGTGTCTCTGAGGTTTCAGCTGAACAGCTCCGCGAAGCCGGCAGCATTCATCCGATTAGTGCGCTTGAGATCGGCTATTCACTGGCCGACCGCCAGATAGAAAATGAACTTCTGCCTGCAGCAAGGGAATTAGGCATTGCGGTAGTGGCTTTTGCCAATACTGCAGAAGGTTTACTCACCGGCGAAATGAAAGCACCGCTTCCTGAAAACGATTACCGTAATCATTTTTCACGTTTCCAGGGTGAAAACCTGATCAAGAACCTGGAAAAAGTGGAAGTGTTAAAGAATATGGCCCGCCATAAAGCCTGCACACCGACACAGCTTGCGATTGCCTGGGTGAAGGAACAGGGCAATTATATCATGCCTCTGGTAAGCATGAGCCGAAGGACGCGCCTGCCGGAAAATATAGCGGCCATGGAAATTGTATTTACTCCGGAAGAAATGAGCCTGTTAAACACTACCTTTGCCACAGGTGCCATATACGGCAGCACTTACCTAGAGCGTTAAATGAATACCACCAGTCCAGCAGAAATCCTTCCGGGAGTTATTTTTTATTCTTACCTCTCTGCCGAGCAGAAAGAGAAAATCTGTCTGTGGAACCATCATACCCTGATATTACAGGTTTCAGGGCAGCTTGTCCTGGAAACCTCCAGGCAAACCATTTCAATGGACGGAGGGGAACTGCTGCTCATCGGAAGAAACCAGCTGGGTACGCTCACCAAAACCCCGGCGTCAGGTGGATATTACGAAACCATAGTAATCTCGCTTCAGGAAGACCTGCTCCGCAAAATTGCATTAGAAGAAAAACTGGAAGCAGACGGCAAGTATACAGGTCTTACAAATATCCTGATCCCGTCCAATGAATTCCTGCAGGGATATTTTCAGTCTGTAATTCCGTATGCCCGACGCTCGGGAACGGCCGTTACGGATGAAATGGGCATCCTCAAGGTAAAAGAAGGCGTTAAACTTTTGCTGTTGGCCCTGCCTGAGCTCAGGAACTTTTTATTCGACTTTTCGGAACCTTATAAAATTGACCTGGAAAAATTCATGCTGAATAATTTCCATTTCAACATTCCCGTAGAAAAATTTGCACAGCTTACCGGCCGCAGCCTGGCCGGTTTCAAGCGGGACTTCCAAAAGACATTCGCGTCACCGCCACGCCACTGGCTGCAGGACAAGCGGCTGAGCACAGCAAAATACCTTATAGAAACAAAGCACCAGAAGCCTTCAGCAATATATCTGGATCTGGGCTTTCAGAGCCTGTCGCATTTCTCCTCTTCCTTTAAAAAGAAATTCGGAATGGCTCCTACCGAATGCCTGGGCCATTCTATTCTTTAAAACCTGTCATTTATAGCAATAAATACTGATTTCAGTCAGGTATTTTTATGTTATCTTTAACTACTTTTACAGATAGACAGCAAAGTTTATGAACATTAATTTTAATCTCCCCATATCCGTTTTTTGTGCATTAGTTCTTTCTTTAAGATGTGCCGCACAGCAGGCACCGCAGAAAAACTATTCTCTATTCCACCCTGTTCCGAAAAGCCTGATGCGGGAAATGGAAACGGACCGTCCTGATGTAACGGAATCTCCTTTTACAGTGGATGCAGGGCATTTTCAGGTTGAAACAGACCTTGTGAATCTGATCAGAGAAAAATCGGACACCAAGGAAACCCATACTTTGCTGATCAATCAGGCGAATCTTAAAATCGGGATTACCGGTTCTACGGCGATACAGATCGGTTTCCAGACCTATGGGCGGCAAAAAGAAAAAAACGGTTCTTCGGAAGCTGCTGAAATCCATGAGGGCCATGGTGACCTGACGTTTAGAATCAAACAGAACCTGCTCGGCAACGATCACGGGAACTTTGTCCTGGCCATTTTACCGTATGTAAAGTTTCCCACATCAAAATATGATGAAAACAGCCGCTTTGAGGGCGGGCTTATTGTCCCGATGCTGTACAAACTGCCGGGGGAATGGAAACTCGGATTTCAGGTGGAGGCAGACCGGCTCAAAGACAAAGATCAGCAGGCCATGCATACTGAATTTTTACAATCGCTGACCGTCAGCCATCCGCTGCTGAAAGGGATTGAAGGAATTGCAGAAACCTATTACACGTATGATTTTAAAGAGCATCAGTTTTCAAATTTTATTAATGCGGCCGTTCAGATGGAAGTAGCAAAAGACTTTAAACTTGATGCAGGGCTAAATTACGGAATACAGCATACGGCGGAAAAACATTACTTTATCGGGGCTTCTTACCGGCTTTAAGAAAATATCAATTTCAGTAGTTTGAAATTCTTAACTTTACCGCATGAAAGAAAAGGTTATACGGGTCATTTCGGAATTTAATAGTGAACTGAAGCTTCAGGGATTCAAGGCATTTCAGATTGAAAATGACAGCAATGACACCCGCACCTACAGCCGAAAAGATTTTTATAAAATATGCCTCACCACGGGTAAAAGCAAAATCCATTATTCTGATAAGACCTTTGAACAGGAAGGCACTATCCTTTTTTTTGGTAACCCGCATATACCTTATTCCTGGGAAACCATTTCTACCGCCTATGCCGGATATACCATTCTTTTCTCGGAAGAATTCTTTAAAAATTCCGAACGTTCCGAAAGCCTGCAGCAGTCTTCTTTCTTTAAAATCGGAGGTACGCCTGTTTTAAAAATCACGGAAGAACAGCGGGTTTTCCTCAATACCATTTTTCAGAAAATGATTGCCGAGCAGGAAAGCGATTATGTATTTAAGGATGAACTGATCCGCAATTACATCAGCCTTATCATCCATGAATCTCTAAAGATGGAACCCTCTGAACAGTATGACCAGAACAGGAATGCAGCTTCCAGGTTATCATCCGTTTTCCTTGAATTGCTGGAAAGGCAGTTCCCGATAGAAACCTCCGGCAACCCGCTTACCTTAAAAACGGCACAGCATTACGCGCAACATCTAAACGTGCATACCAATTACCTGAACCGAGCCGTAAAAGAAGTAACGGGGAAATCTACCACCGCCCATATTACCGAGCGCATTATTACGGAAGCCAAAGCACTGCTTCAGCATACGGACTGGAGTATTTCGGAAATCGCCTATGCGCTGGGGTATGAATATCCTACCTACTTCAACAACTTTTTTAAAAAAGTAACAGGAACCAATCCTAAATCATTCCGGGCCACCGAAGTTTGAATTTCTTAATTTTTGGTTTGATAATCATTACCGCTTCCCTTTCAGGCGGTTATACCTTTGTACCAGATGATTAAACCCAATTAAGATGAAGGATCCACAACATAATACCGCTGCCGGTTTACCTGAAAAAGACATTTTTGAAAGACTGAAATCAGGTGAGGCGGTGTACGCTACCGACCCCGGTTATGATAAAATCAATGAAACCGTTGCCAGGACATTACGGCTTTCGCAACAGTTAAATTCTTCTGACAATGTTAAGGACGTCAGGCATTATCTGTCTGAAATAACAGGAAATACGATTGATGACAGCACGACGGTCTTCCCGCCGTTTTACACCAATTTCGGAAAGTTTACCGCCATCGGGAAAAATGTATTTATCAACCATGCCTGTTCATTTCTGGATATGGGCGGAATTACCGTTGAAGATAATGTCCTGATCGGCCCGAAGGTGAATCTCATTACAGAAAACCATCCGGTGAATCCTGATGAGAGGAGGGCATTGGTTACAAAACCCATTACCATCAGGAAAGGAGCATGGATCGGTGCCGGGGCAACCATTCTTCCCGGCGTCACCGTTGGTGAAAATGCAATTGTAGCTGCCGGTGCCATGGTTTCAAAAGATGTCCCCGCTGATACCGTGGTAGGCGGAATCCCTGCAAAAACCATCAGAAAGATCAATCATGAAACCATTTAAGCTAACGCTGAAAGGCATTTTCTCAGCCTCCGTTTTATCAGTAGCCCTTCTATCGTGTAACAATAAAAATTCAGAAATAATGGACAAAGAACATACAGCTTCTCTTTTCCCGAAAGGAGAAAAATTATCGAATGACTGGTTTACCGGCAATGCTTTTTTATCGCCTTTGGTAGCGAAAGATAAAAATAACGGATTCTCTGCCGGAGCCGTCACTTTTGAAAAAGGGGCAAGAACCCACTGGCATACGCATCCGAAAGGCCAGGTTCTGATGGTAACAGAGGGATCAGGACTTTACCAGGAAAAAGGAAAACCTGCGCAGGCAATCAGGAGAGGCGATGTGGTTAATATCCCGGAAAATACGGAACACTGGCATGGTGCCACGGCAGATACCCCGATGACCCATATTGCGATTACCAATTTTAAAGATGAGGTACAGGTAATATGGCTGAAACCGGTAACAGACGTAGAATTTCACGATGCCAATAATCAAAGTAAATGAAGAAAAGACTCACACTGATCATGGCTGCCGCTTTATTATTTTCAGAACAGCTATCGGCACAGACCGGACAGAAACCATTAAGAAATTCAAAGAAAATGAATTCAACAGAACAGACAGAACATTATACATTCAAACTCAGTGATCAGGTAAGCCGCCGGAAAGTAAGCTTTAAAAACCGCTACGGAATTACATTATCGGGAGATTTATATCTTCCCAAAAATGCTAAAACCGAAGCATTACCGGCATTGGCCATCAGCGGGCCCTTCGGAGCTGTGAAAGAACAGTCTTCAGGATTATATGCCAGCCAGATGGCAGAACGCGGCTTTGCAGCCATTGCATTTGATCCTTCTTATACCGGTGAAAGCAGCGGCAACCCGAGAAATGTTTCTTCACCGGAAATCAATACCGAAGATTTCAGCGCGGCCGTTGACTTTTTAGGGCTTCAGAAAAATATAGACCGCAACAAAATCGGGATTATCGGGATCTGCGGCTTCGGAGGTTTTGCCTTAAATGCCACGGCTGCTGATAAACGTGTAAAAGCCGTTGCCACAACCAGCCTGTATGATATGACCAGGCTTATGTCTAAAGGATACCATGATGCGGTTACTCCGGAACAGCGTACAAAAACACTGAAAGACCTCAGCCTGCAGCGTTGGAAAGATGCTGAAAAAGGAGAACCTGCCGACGGTCCCCGTAATTTACCTGAAAAACTGAACGGTGACGAGCCTCAGTTTGTAAAAGAATATTTTGATTATTACCGGACACCCCGCGGTTTTCACCCCAACTCGGTAAACTCAAACGGAGCCTGGCTGATCACCAATCCACTATCCTTTATGAACATGCCCATCCTTACTTATGTAAAGGAAATTTCACCAAGGCCAATACTTCTGATTGCCGGTGAACGTGCGCACTCGCGTTATTTCAGTGAAGATATTTATAAAAATGCATCAGAACCGAAAGAATTAATGATTATCCCGGATGCCGTTCATGTAGACCTGTATGACAGAACGGATGTGATTCCGTTTGACCGGCTGGAAAGCTTTTTCAGGACCCATCTTAAATAAGGATACCTCCAGCAGCTCTTTTATGATCCCGGCCGGCCTTTTGGTTTTGGCCGGGATTATTTATTGATGCTATTTACTAAAGCTGAATATTGCATTCATTACCTAATTTTAATTTACGGATTTTTAAAGCACCAGTATTTATGTTTTTACAGGATGGCGATTAAATATTGATATGACGGGAACGCGCGGTATGGTTCCAGCGGGAAACAATCTGTCCCTGTTCAACAACCGCGCAGCCTTCGTACAAATTGCAGGTACGTCCTATATGATAAGGAAGTCCGTACACTGCATCGCCTACCTGAAGCTTTGGCGTACCGGAAACTAAAAGATGTTCTTCACTTTGTGAAATGACCATGGCCTCTGGAAGCTCAGGCATCCATATCCGTTCATCCGGTTTTCCTTCTGAGGAAACTGATTTGTAACCTAAATCCAGGCAGGCAGTTTCTGTATGGGGTTTTGAAATGACCCGGGTGACAACAGCGGCGGCAGCTTCAAAACCGAGCTCAGGAAAAGAATCCTGATAATGACGGTCCCAATAAACACATGTTCCCGGACTGCATTCTACGTCAGGATGCTTTGCATAAAACCGGATGGTAGGCGTACTTCCTGCCACAATGCGCAGGGTATCAAATCCTGAATATTCAAGTTCGGATACCAAATTCCTGACTGTATTGAAACCTGCTTCTGCTCTTGCCAGTCGTACCTTTTCATCGGGTTCCGTCAAATGACCGTCATAGGCATGCAAGCCCAAGATCTTAATATTATTTAAACTGCTGCACCTATGAAACAGCTTTACCACCTCATCTCCCGGAACAATACCGGTCCGGTCCATTCCTACATTCAGATCGATCCATACTTCTGCCATCACACCGGAATCAGAAGCAGCATCTGAAATGTGGGTGGCAGAGGTTATATGATCAACAAGGCAGGAAAACCGGCTGGCCGGGTATTGGAGCATTAAATTAATAAACCGGTCTATTTTAGGCCCGACGGGCTGATAGGCTATTAAAATATCCTCAGCACCGTTTATAGCAAGCATTTCTGCTTCTGCAACCGTGGCACACTTAAATTTGGTAATCCCTGCCGCTATGAAAAGCCTGACCACTTCAGGACATTTGTGCGTTTTTACGTGCGGCCGGATCTGGTTTTTACTTCCGAACATACTGATTAACAAATCAATATTTTTTCTGATTTTATCCGGGTATACTGCCAGGAATGGGGTATCATATATATCCAGGTTTTCTATTGTATAATTTGTTGCCATACCTTCTTGATGATCAATCGGGATGCCGGAATTCCCGGAAAAAATTTTTAATGACAAGATGTGATTGAAAACTTATAGACGGAACTGCAACTGTGAGTCTTTTAAGCAAGAATAATGGGGTTTCTGAAAAACGGGGATATAAATTAAAAACTAATAATACACATTCAATCTAATGGTAATATTGATTAATTAAACGATTTTCTGAATTCCAACGGGGAAAGGTTGGTTTTTGTTTTGAAAAGGCGGCTGAATGACTGCGGATGCTCAAACCCAAGCTGATAGGCAATTTCGGCAACGGAGGCATTGGACGTTGACAGTATTTCCTTTGCTTTTTCAATCATCTTACCGTGAATCAGCTGCTGGGCATTTTGTCCGGTATAAGAACGCAGCATGTCACTCAGGTAACCCGGCGAAACATTCAGCTGTTCAGAAAGGTTCTGAACGCTCAGCGTACCTTCCGCCATCGGGGTTCCGGCACTGAAGTACCCATCAATAATATCTTCCAGTTTCTGCAGCAGATCGCTGTTGGCCGCTTTTCTTGTAATAAACTGGCGCTTGTAGAAACGGTTGCTGTAATTCAGCAGCAGCTCGACCTGAGAAACGATGACGTCCTGACTGAAATCGTCAATCCGGCCGTTTAATTCGTCATCGATAATCCCGAAAATTGAAAAAACAGTCGATTTTTCCTTTTCGGACAGGTGCAGGGCTTCATTGGCAGTATATGAAAAGAACCCGAATTCCCGGATCTTCTTTGCCAGCGGATAAGAGAGCAGAAAATCCGGATGGATCAGCAGCAGATGGCCGGAACCCGCCTGACCTGAAGGCGATTCAAACAGTTGGTTGGGCGCTGTAAACACCAGTCCGCCTTCACCGAAATCATAATGGTTCTGTCCGTACTTTGCTTTTCCGCAAAGAAGTGGCTTGTAGGCGATCTTATAAAAAGGCAGGACAATGGATGGCGGCAGCTTCCCTTCTTCTACCGTCATGTCTTTGATATCGATATAACTGACCAGCGGGTGCAGTGGCTTGGGTAAGCCGAAAACACGGTGAAAATCAGTTAAGGACTCAAATTTATAGAATGCAGTTTCTTCCTTTTTCATAAAGTAAATGTAAACAATTCAGAGATAAATGGGAAGCTTCTCTTTCGGAGAAGCTTCCATATAATTCAGCTTAAGTTTCTACCACGGACAATCTCCTGTTTCCGGATTATGTTCTTCACTGATGAATTTTCCTGTAGGCCCGTCAATGCCTATCATAGCATATCTGGCAATACGTTCCCCACCTTGCTCAGCAGTTCCGGTACCGCCATAATTATTGAAATCAGTAGCAACGAAGCCGGGACAGACTGCATTTACTTTAAACGGCGTATCCCGTAATTCGTATGCCAGATCTATCGTATACATATTCATGGCAGCTTTGGATGCAGGATAAACCGCAGCCTTGTGGGTATAATATTTCCAGTTGGGGTCGCTGTTTAACGTTAATGAGCATCCGCTGGACGATACATTGACAATCCTCGGCTGTTCAGCATTTCTCAGCAGGTCGATAAAGGCCTGGGTTACCCGTACCACACCGTACACATTGGTATCAAAGACCGATTTAAACTGATCAATGGAGGCATCAAACGGAGACTGTGGCCATCCGCCGTTGATCCCCGCATTGTTGATCAGGGCATCAAGCACCCCGGTCTTTTTCCCTATGGCTTCACGGGCTGATTGTACAGACTCGGTATCCGTAACATCCAGTTGAACGGCTTCGGCATTTTCAAAACCTTCTCTCTTAAGCTGTTCCACAGCTGCATTTCCGTTTTCTATCGTACGGGATCCGATAAAAACATAATATCCGTGACGGAGCATCTGACGGGCTGTTTCTAAACCGATGCCTTTATTCGCTCCGGTAATCAATACTTTTTTCATATCTTATTAATTTAATGATTGATAAATGAGTGCAAATTCTTTGGCGAAATCCGTCAGTTTTGTTTTTCCTAAAACCGGCCGGTTGCGGTAGTAATCTTCATATAAAATTCCGCTTCGCTGGGCGGCCTGCATTTCCACAAAACCTTTGGCAATCCATGCGTTCATTCCCGCGGCAAGCATTCCGTTAAGCATTTCTTCATCCGGGACTACCTTCCACTTTAAATCCGGTCTGCCTATGGCTTCACCGATAATGGCAGCAATTTCGTTGGGTGAAACCTCATCACTGGCAAGATAACGCACCGTTCTGCCTTCAAACGGTTTCTCCATTTCTCCGGCGATTGCCGCTGCAATGTCAACCGGTGAAACCCAGGGTTCTTTCTGATCGCCTCCATAACCCTGGATAATCGATCCCTGTGTCCTGATCATCTGTACATATCTGAAAATATTGGTGTAGAACCCGACAGGCCGCATAAATTTAATCGCTACGTTATCCGGAAGCTGCCCCAGGATGTTTTCAACCTTATGGTGAAGGTAGAGGCTGCCGGTCCCCTGATCCGTATGCGCCCCGATGCTGCTGAGGTGAACAATTTTTTTAACGCCTGAACCTTCTATGGCCAGTTTGTAGTTATGACCGATATCTTCAAACCCTGCCACAAAATCAACACTGTTATCGAAGATGCTGCCTATGCCTTCCCATGCTTCCATCAGGTATACGATATCCGCCCCTTTGAAAGTCTCGGTTAAAAAGTCCGGGTCCTGCATCGTCCCGATGGCTGCTTCAGCACCCATTGCTTCAATGTCTGCCCTCCTTTCCGGTGTACTGCTTATGACTTTTACATGATGTCCTTTCTGTAATAGCTCTGCGGCTAACGGCTTTCCGATGTTGCCTAATGACCCTGTAAGTACAATATTCATATGTCTGTATATTTATAGTACAAAGGTGTGAAAGAACGTCAGGAATAAAATAACGGAATCGCGGGAGTTTGTAACCTGAATGCCTCCGGGGTTAAATTTGAATGTAATTATTCTGACGATGACCGTAAATAAAAACACCGTTTCTGTAAATAAAAGGAAACCTTTACCTTTAGGGTTATTATTAAATATTGAGAATCTGCTTCGGGCTTATTTAAAACACTTAAATTATTTCTCAAGTCAACTTATATGAAATATCAAGAGTTACCGTATTAATTTAAGCGAAATATATTTTATTTTTGATTCAGTTGGATCTTCAATTGCAGTTAAATAAAAATTACTTAAAATATACTTTAAAAATATCCTGAAATCATCCGTGGAGAAATTTGTAACATTTATTAAAAAAATGATCGGCATCGATGAAACCGAGCTGAATATGGTGCTTTCAAAATGCAGAAAAAAAACGGTACCGAAAGGAAAACTGGTCCTGAAGAAAGGCCAGATTGCCGGTCAGTATTTTTTTATTCTCTCGGGAGGCCTCCGGTTTTTTTATGAAGGGCAGACCGCGGAAAATACAACCTGGGTAGTTTTTGAGAATGAATTCTTCACGGAAATATCCAGCCTGAATCCACAGAAACCCACACGCTTCAATATCATTGCCATAGAAGATACAGAGCTTATCGTCATTGATAAAAAAGACATGGATTTCCTGTATGGCTATATCCCGGTATGGCAGGAATTCGGACGGAAAATCTGGGAAGAAACGTGCGTGAGAATGATTGATCAGATCTTAAAGTTTCAGACGCTCACAGCTGAAGAAAGATACCTGGAGTTTGTCAGCACGCCTGAGATCCTTCAGAAAATCCCGGTAAAGCAGCTGGCAAGCGTGCTGGGTATTACCCCCAATGCGCTGAGCAGGATCAGAAAAAATATCCGGTAAAATGTATTTTCTACCAGATGGTAGTTTTGCTGCCTTAAAGACCATTTACCTTTGTAATATAAAAAATAAAACGGCATGAACGAAAATACAGACGTTACATTACATGATTACTCCGATGAGGAACTGATCAAAAAATTTCCGGGATTTGAAAATAAATACATCCGCGTAAACGGTGTAGAGATCCACTATGTTGAAGGCGGCAGCGGCGAACCGCTGATATGCCTGCCCGGCTGGCCCCAGACCTGGTATTCTTTACGGCCTGTCGCCATGCAGCTAGCCGAAAAATACCGGGTAATTATAGCAGACCTCAGGGGAATGGGGACTTCTGAAAAGCCGGAATCGGGTTATGATAAAAAAACAATGGCTGCTGATATTTATGAGCTTGCCATTCAGCTCGGACTGGAAAAAATTAATATTATGGGTCATGATATCGGTGGCATGGTGGCAATGAGCTTCGCCTTCAATTATTCTGAAATGACCGGAAAACTTATTGTACTGGACGGTTCACATCCAGGTGCAGAGGTGCTCCAGATGCCGTTGATCCCCGCACCCGGAACTTTTAACGAAAAGATGGATGCTGAAATGCCATATGCCTGGTGGATGGGCTTCAATCAGGTAAAAGGACTGCCCGAACAGCTATTGGAAGGGCGTTTCCACCTGTTGCAGGAATGGCTTTTTAAATATGTGATGATTGACGAAAGCAAAATGACCGGCCTCGAAAGAGGTGTATATGCAGCTGCCTATAATGACAGGGAAAGCATCAGGGCATCAAATGCATGGTATCAGGCTTTCAATCAGGATATTGAAGATGCAGAACATTATCCGAAATTGACAATGCCGATGCTGGGAATCGGCAGTTACATCAGTTACCATTACATGAATATGGGGCTTCCGTATGTTGCTTCCGATGTTCAGGTGGTCGGGATTACAGACAGCGGACATTATCTGTTTGAAGAACAGCCGCAACAGGTACTGGATATCGTATTGCCCTTTTTAGCCTCTTAAAAAAAATCAGAATGAAAAAAACAATTTTAGTTGCCGGTGCAACCGGAAACCTGGGATACAGGATCTGCAGAGAGTTAATACAACGCGGTGCCGAAGTGCGGGCCATTGTGCGCACTTCCTCCGACACAGACAAAACAGAAGCCCTTGAAAAAATGGGAGTTGAGATTAAATGTATTGATTTTAACAATCCGGAAGCCATTGCAGAAGCTTGCAGAGAGGTCAGCTGCGTAGTATCCGTACTGGCAGGCTTAGGGGATGTTATTATCGATCTTCAGAAAAAAATTGCAGATGCCGCAATAGCAGCAGGCGTACCCAGATTTATCCCTTCCGATTTCTGTACAGACTATACACTCCTTCAAGAAGGCGAAAACAGAAATTTTGATCTGAGAAGGGTATTCAGAACGTACATTGACAGGCTGCCGATACAGGCTTCTTCTGTTTTCAATGGCTGCTTTGCAGATATTTTAAAATACAATACCCCAATCCTTAATTTAAAGGATAAAAGCATTGGCTACTGGGGAGAGAAAGCCGACTGGAAACTGGATTTTACAACCATGGATAACACGGCATCTTTCACAGCGGAAGCAGCACTGGATGATCAGGCACCGAGAAATCTTCAGATTGCCAGCTTTCAGGTGAGCCCGAATATGCTGTCGGAAGAGGTAAAAGAAGTAAGCAGACAGGAATTTAAAATCCATCAGCTATCAAGCCTGGAACATTTTGCCGAAGCTATAAAAAAGCAGAGAGCCGAAGATCCGGCCGGTGAAAACGAGCTGTATGCTAAATTCCAGCAGGGACAATATATGTATTCAATGTTCACGGCACAGCATCATGAATTGGCCAATGGCCGTTATGAAGGTATTTCATGGACTTCCTGTACGGACTATTTAAAGACTTTCCTGCAATAGGAATATATAATGATGTGGATTTCCTGATTGTTTTTAAACTACAACAGCATGTCCATAAAAGAAGATTTCGGGGATAACCAGATCTTCAGATAAAAAAATAAGGTGCTGCAGATGCAGCACCTTATTTTATATCAATCAGTTTAATATACTGTTATTTAAACACCAGATTCCACCGCATAACCGATAGGCTTAAAAGAATAGTTATTGGACATCTCCGCGGAACATGCGGTCATGCCTACGATCAGGTCCATTTTAGCCTCAATGATAATGTGATCGCCGGCCCTGCTTTTTGGCGGCAGCACACTTATTTTCCCGGTTTCACCGTCTACCGCTACATGCATAAATACATTAAAGCAGATGGGTATTTCATCCGGTGTAATGCCGTACGGCTCCAGTGCTTCACAGAGATTTCCGAAACATCCGCGGTGCGGGTTGGTATCTCCATAAATGATTCTGAAGGTATCGGCACTGCAGGGTGTCAGCAAAAAATCATGACGGCCTACGGTATCTTCTACAATATCAAACATAATATTGCTGCGGTTGGAGTAAAACGGATTTCCTTTCGTTAAAAAAATGGTTTCCGCATAATCTATGGTTCTTCCTGAGGATAAATATTCTTTGGTATCGTGCAGGTTAAAACAGATAAAATCGGAGACCTGCTCTCCCTGGATATCGGTAATCATCAGTCGCTCCCCTTTCTTCAGGGTAAATGCAGCCCCGCTGCGTGGTGGTATGGTATTCATATATTTTTAGGTATAAAAGGGCACTTCCAGCTGTTGTCATACTGCATGCCGCTGTACTGGTATACTTCCGAGGCAGCACCGAAATCCTGAAGCATCGGGTTAATGGAGCCACTTAAGGCAACATCTTTTTTACGGACTATATTTTTCATTTTATCGTAACGTTTCAGCTCCCTCAGTTCCTCAAACTGGGCATGGGGATTGAATACGATGGCAGGATATTTAAAACGGCGTGCCGGCCGGCTGCTGTCCGGGTTAAGGCCGATGATAAAAAAAGCCTCTTCCTTTAAGCTGAAACTGAAAAGATCAGATTGGGGATCTGCACTTACCCTGCGGTCATAAGGGTAATCTTTAGCATCCAGGTCAGATAATGCCTGAAGGCGCATCCACATGAACTGCTCAAATAAAGCTTCATTAAGGCCTTCCGCTTCCGGGAAAATAATACATACGGTATGGAAATGATTGTCTGCACTGCGGTATCCGTCTACAAATTCGTAAATGAAATCCAGAATCTGCCGGTCGTCTTTCGGGCAGGCAATATGACCTGCTACAAACAGTTTCATCTGGTCTTTGCTGAGTGCAGCTTTGGCGGCTACACAGGGAAATGATGCGTCATCAACAAATGCTTTAAAAGCATCCTCCGCAATCATTGCCTGATCTGAATTCTGTGTTATTGTGATTGGTGTCATATACTCTTCAATTCGCAAAGTTTATGCCACGGATCATGTTGTGGTACACATACCACAAGAAATAAATTTTAATAAATATTTGAAAATCAGATACTTATTTTATACACCATTTGTCATTATCCTTAAATTTCAGAGGATTTATAACACTTGCGTGATTTAATATAAGTCTTTAAAATCAGTTGTAACTTATGATTTCCGTCACCTTAAAAGCCTGTCTGACTTTGTCTTAAAAATAATTTTTCGCGGATATGTCAACCGCTTCAGATTTTATATGCATTTGAGCTGTTTGATTTAAAAAATAGCTTTTAAAAATTTTATGTGTTTCAATTAAATTTAAACCGTTTTACAGGATCAAATCAAAATTTTTCAATACTTTTACATGACGCTTTAGGGGTATTCTGAAAAGAATTGAGACAGTCCCTTTGAACCTGATACGGCTTACACCGGCGTAGGGAAAAGCAATATGCCATTATATTTTGATGGCTGTTGTCCGGATATATCCTAAAGCTTTTATTGATATAATATAAGAAATGGAAAATACACTCTGGCAACATATACTCCGCGCTAGGAATAACGCTCCCCTGGTTCACAATATAACCAATTACGTGGTGATGAATACAACAGCCAATGCGCTGCTGGCCGTTGGCGCATCCCCGATAATGGCCCATGCAAAATCAGAAGTAAAAGATATGGCAGCTATTGCAGATGCAGTGGTCATTAACATCGGTACAGTAGATGAATACTGGGAAGAAGCCATGCTGCTTGCTGCAGAAAAGGCCAATGAACTGCAAAAACCCTGGGTATTGGATCCTGTGGGAGCAGGGGCAACACCTTACCGTGATCAGGTCCTGAACCGGCTGCTGTCTTTGGACCCTCCTGTGATCCGCGGCAATGCTTCTGAAATTATCGCCCTGGCAAAAGCCAATACAACCGTTACAAAAGGAGTCGACAGTACAGCCCTGAGCAATGAAGCTGTTGAGGCGGCACAATTTCTTGCAGAAAACCATAATTCGGTGGTCTGTATTTCAGGGGAAACTGATATCGTCATCAGCAAAAACCAGAAGATTTCTTTAAAAAACGGCCATGTTATGATGACAAAAGTAACCGGGCTCGGCTGTACGGCATCAGCCATCATCGGTGCATTTCTCGGTATTACCGAAAATAAAACGGAAGCGGTGACTGCCGCTATGAGCCTTTTAAACATTGCAGGGGAACTGGCTGCTGAACAGAGCAACGGCCCCGGAAGCCTTCAGGTTAACATTCTTGATAAGCTGTATTCGATTACGCAGGAAGAATTTTCCGGCCGTTTAAAACTTCAGAATCATGACAATTAACCCATCATTCCCCTATCTTCTGTATCTGGTGATTTCTGAAAAAGACTGCCTGGGAAAAGATTTTCTCAAGGTTGCGGAAAAAGCAATTATTGGAGGTGTGGATATGATTCAGCTGCGCGAAAAAAATGATTCAGCTGAAGCATTTCTCTACAAAGCTTTGAAGTTAAAAGAGATAACGGATAAATACAACATTCCGCTGATCATCAATGATCATGCTGAAGCTGCCCGGGAAGCCGGATGTTCGGGGATCCATGTCGGAAATAATGATACGGCTCCTCATATATTGAGGGATCAACCTTATTTTAAAGACAAAATGATCGGGTATTCCATTGAGTACCTCAGCCAGCTGGAAAATGAAAATACAGCCGTATCCAATTATTTAGGCATCAGCCCTATTTTCAGCACAGATACCAAAAAAGATACTGTTACGGAATGGGGACTGGAGGGCCTCTCGAAAATACGGTCCCTAACCGACAAGCCGTTGGTAGCCATCGGAAATATCAGTTCTTCCAATGCAGCGGCCATCATCAGAGCGGGAGCCGATACCTTAGCCGTGGTCTCAGCGGTATGCGGTGCGGAAAACCCTGAAAAAGCAGCTTACGAACTTAAAAATGAAATACTGAAATGAAAAAATACACCTATCCTTCCGTAATGACGATTGCCGGTTTTGACGGCAGCGGTGGCGCCGGGATCCAGGCCGACATCAAGACATTCTCGGCGCTTGGATGCTATGCCACATCGGTGCTTACAGCCCTTCCGGTACAGAACACCATGGGTGTGAGAAAGATATACCCTATTCCGATAGAAGCGGTTTCCGACCAGATCGAAGCCGTGCTGGATGATATTTTCCCACAGGCCATCAAAATCGGGATGGTGCATACGCCCCAGCTGGTGGAAGCCATTGCAGCCACATTGGGCAGGTATCCGAAAATCCCTGTTGTTTTTGATCCCGTAATGGTAGCAACAAGCGGCCACCGGTTAATTGAAGAGGAAACCATCACCACCATTACCGAAAAATTATTTCCCATTGCCGATATTATAACGCCTAATATGGATGAAGCTTCCCTACTGGCCGGGATGGAAGTAAAAACCCTCGAAGATATGCGTACGGCAGGAGAAAAGATTTTAACATACGGATGTAAAAATATACTGCTGAAAGGCGGACATCAGGAGTCGCCTACTGTTACTTCGTTGTTTTTTGATGAAAACGGAAGCCAGCATTCTTTTGAAACTGAAAAACTGGCAACCGTCAATATCCACGGCTCCGGCTGTACGCTTTCTTCAGCGATTGCCGCTTACCTCGCCCGCGGTGAAGCACTGTATGATGCGGTTGCACTGGCGCAGGATTATGTATTTGAAGCCATCAGCAGCGGAAAAGATGTTGTGACCGGAAAAGGAAACGGCCCGCTGAACCACTTTTTTAACCCACAAAAATTAATTAAACATGAACTGGTCTGAATCTGCCTGGAAACACATTGAAACCACATACCAATCTATCCTGCAAATGCCGTTTATTGAAGAACTGGCCAACGGAACCCTGCCTGAGGAAAAATTCCGGTTTTACATGGCCCAGGATTCTTTATACCTTGAGCACTTCGGGAGAGCACTGGCATTAATTGCGGCAAGAGCACATGATATCCAGGATACACTGAGTTATCTGAAGTACGCTGAAACAGCCATTATCGTTGAAAATGCCCTTCATGAATCTTATTTCAGGGATTTCGGCGTCAATGATAAAGGGACTATGCAGCCTGCCTGCCATCATTATGTCCATTTCCTCAAAAGTACATCAGCATTGGACGCTGTGGAGATTGCCATGGCCGCCCTCCTGCCCTGTTTCTGGATCTATAAAAAAGTAGGAGACCATATCTACAGTAGCCTTCAGTCTGAGAATAATCCATACCAAAAATGGATTGACACCTACGGAGGGGAAGATTTTGCCGGTGCCGTGCAGCAGGCAATCAGCATCTGTGACCGGGTAGCTTCTGAAACGACGCCTGCCGTAAGGGAAAAAATGACTGAAGCCTTTATCACCTCTTCCCGGATGGAATATTCTTTCTGGGAAGCAGCCTATGATTTAAAGAGCTGGACATGATGAATATTTTTGAATGATGAAGAATAATGATGATTCCGAATTATTAACTGCAGGTTTATATTAAATTTGTATTATTACTTTCATCTATTATAATCATAAACAGTTATAATCAAACACTTGATTGATATTTATGATTTAGAAGTAATTTTATATTCCATAATAAGCTTTAAAAATAATCCTGCAGTTCATGAAAATTCACAAGAGAATTAACGGGGTCAGACGATCCGTAATGCGTAATCTGACTAAAAATATCGGAAAATCAAATGAAGAGGCAGGCAACGGAACCACTACGGCAATTAAGAAAATACTAATCACCCGTCCGAATCACCGGTTGGGTAATTTATTGCTGCTTACCCCATTGGTACAGGAAGTTATCGCTACATTTCCAGACAGTGAAATTGATCTTTTTGTAAAAGGCGGCGTAACGCCCGTTATCTATAAAAACTATTCCAACATCTCCAAGATTATTCAGCTCCCCAAAAAGCCGTTTAAGGACCTGTTCAAATATCTTAAAGGCTGGGCAGTCATCAAAACAAAAAATTACGATCTGGTAATCAATGCCAATTACGGGTCATCATCCGGACGGCTCTCTACGCTTTTTGCCCAATCCAGATACAAGATGTTCGGAGATTTTGATGAAAGCTTAGCATTAAGCCATCCCGACTATAAGCATATTGCTAAAAATTCCATCTACAACCTGAGACAATACCTTACCCAGATGGGAATCCCGGTAAACACCAGTGAAATTCCTTCTCTGGACCTTAAACTGGATCAGGAGGAAATAAAAACCGGCAAAGAAAAATTGTTCAGCCTGGTAAAAAACGATAAAAAAACAATATGCCTGTTTACGAATGCTACCGGAGACAAATGTTATTCAGAAGACTGGTGGACCGGATTCTATGGAAAACTGGCGCAGGCTTTCCCCGATTACAATATCATTGAGCTTTTGCCCGTAGAAAATATATCGAAACTCAATTTCAGCATCCCTTCTTTCTACAGTACCGATGTCCGTGAAATGGGCGCTTTTGTTGCCGCCTCGGTAGCCTTTATTGCTGCAGACAACGGCGTAATGCACCTGGCGAGTGCATCGGGTACCCCTACCATCGGTCTGTTTTCGATAACTGATGAAAAAGAATACGCGCCATACAGCAAGAACAGCTTTTCCGTCAATACAAACATACTGGACCATGACGGGATCACAGCCCTGATCCGCAAAAGCCTGAATAATCCTGAATCTTAAATAAAAACTGTTATGAAAGTGATTTTTGCCGAAGATGTATCGCAGTACAGAGAAGACATCACCGCTATTTTAAACCGGTTTAAAAGCGACGGGACTTTAATAGGAAACGGGAACAGAAATGTTATTAAATTTTTTGATCTTAACGGCTTTACGTTAAACTTCAAGTCGTTCAAGCAGCACAATATCATCAACCGCCATGTTTATAAATTCTACCGGAAATCCAAGGCCAGGCGGTCTTTTGAATATGCACAGATGCTGATCAGCAAGAACTTCCACACCCCGAAACCCGTGGCGTATGTGGAAAACCATGATTTTATCGGCCTTACTTCCAGTTATTACATCAGCGAACAGTTAAAAGACTCTTTTCCTTTATCAGACGTACTGGGAGACCATTCCTTTCCTGACCGGGAAAAAATCCTTAAACAGTATGTAGCCCTGATCTTCAGCCTGCATAATGAGGGAATTGAATTTATTGATAATTCCCCCGGCAATTTTTTAATAAAAAAGGAAAACGGCGGCTATGAAATCTATCTTGTAGATCTGAACCGGATGAATTTTTATGAACATATTGAAAAGGACAAGCGTCTTAAAAACTTTGCAAGGCTGACGAATGACCAGGAAACCATCAGAATTATTGCTTCGGAATATGCTTTCCTGTCGGGCATTTCTCCGGAATACTGTCTGAACACAATCCTTCAGGCCATAAACAGGATGATCGTAAAAAGGAAGATCAAGAAGGTACTGAAACTCTACAAGCGCATTATAAAAATTTAATACGTAATCTTCATATTTCAAGATATTACCATTACAATCCCTTCCGGAAATCCTGAAGGGATTTTGTTTTGATTTATAATAATTCAATATAAAATCTGAATTTGTTATTCCTTTGGTTTAAAATTCTACGTACACCCAAGAAGATCAGGATATTCTGATATAGGTTTAAGCTTAAAGAAAAGACGGTCGGCAAAAAAAGATCCTGTTAAAGATCTCTGGAATACGGCTGTACAAATCTCATTCATCATGGAGATTACAGAATGTCACAATTATTGCTGATAGTAGTTTTTAACCAAATACCATACAAATATGCAGTTTATTGATTTCAACAAAGAACATTTTACCCGTGATGAAGAAACAGGCGTTTATTTTATCGAAATTCCTAAAGATGAAGTAGACTTCGGGGATATTAAAGTACAGGAAAAAAAGGAAGACGGAACCTATACCGCAGCAGACTGTGAACTTATTGACGAGACCACCAGGATTACCATCAAAATGGAAACACCCGTTGATGTCAGGGTCAGCTTTTAAAATACACTCCAGAGTCTGAGACTTTGGAGTTTTTGTTTTCAACACATGTACTTAGCTATTCATACAAAACCCTCATAATTTCTGCAAGGGTTTGTTTACTGTTATAATAAAGATTGTTAATTTGCAAGTGCAAGAGCTACTAACTAATCTATAAAATACGATCACTACATTTCTTCCAATACCTAACCAAGCGTGTTCATAGTTGGTTTTAAAATATAATCCTATTTTCTGACCTGTTATTAAAAGTATGAAATTAGTTGGAGTAATTCCGACACCTAAAAGGCAGCAACTTCAATAATCATTATAATACACTTCTATTGTCAATAGATGTCTTCTGTATTTCTCTTTGCTTAAAAATCCCCGTTATATCGGGCTGAGGAGGCAGAAGATTCCGGATTTTGATAACGGATATTATATGGGAATAATTTTCCGCTTGTGGGCAGATTATTAATTACACTACTATTTATCCCTGTAAGCAAGCCTTTTTATTATAAGTAAAATCTATAGAAATGCCTTTTTGAATATTTTTAAGCGCTTGAGAAAACCGATGACTAGTCTGAACTTCACCTATTGCGCCTACAACCATTCCTGCTTTTCCTAAGAAACCGCTAGGGATTCCTTTTGTAATTTTTGCCATATTGTTATGTTTTTGTGGGTTAACGGAACCAAGGTACCACAGGATTTCCTGTTTTCAAATACCCGGGAAAGCTGTGTCTGCTATTGTCCGGTTTTGGCAGGTTTTGGCAGGGTTCCTTCCCCTTTTCTTCGGTACTTCTTCGGTAGTCCTTCGGTACTTGTTCGGAAAAAAGATGTTTTTTCCGAACAAGTACCGAACAAACATCGGACAACACCCAAAGAAAAAGGATTCAATTTTTAGTTTTTGAACAGGACATATTATAAAATGTTACAGGAGTTATATTTACAGTATTCGGAAAGGATATACCATCATAAGGAGAAAATACAAATCGTGTGGTGTTATATTTACAATTTTTTGTGAAAAATAGTTCCAATCTCATACGTTCTTTTCTGCTTATTAATTATGTTTGCATAACATTGATAAATGAACAGATCCAACCAACCATATGAACCATTCATTTTCTGATTATTCCCAAACTGCAACAGTTTCTACATTTTCAGAACTTGTCAGCACCCCTTTTCAGGGAATGGTGAATGCATTGTGCTGGAAACGTGAGTTGAAAGGAGATTTTAAAGAAATTGTGGATAAGCTTCCGTTAAAAGAGAATATTACGGAAGTTTCCGCTGAAGACCTTTCTGCCCTGCAGCTTTCAGCATCTGGATGTACCGCAAGGGAAATAATCCTGAATGACATCCAGCTACTAACAGACTTCGGAGCCTCGCCATCACTTAATCTGCTCAGGTGTTACGAACGGGACGAGGAGCTTGGCTTCATTTCCACCGATGTGTATTCTTACCATGTTGACCGCTCGCCCATTGGGACCGATACTTTTTTGTGTACCTATCACGGCGCTGCCAGTGATATCCTCCCCAATGACCAGGCTACACAGAAAATCATGGTTCCCGAAATCCGGGAAAAGCTCAGGGAACTGCACAACGGTCCGGAAGCGGAATTTGAAACCTTTCTAAAAGATTATTATTTCGATCTGCACTATGAACCCAAACCTGATGCTCAGCCTGTCAATTTAGGAACCGGCCATCTTTGGAGGCTGGCTGTGGATCATCCTGAACAGCCGGTTCTGCCATGTATTCACCGGGCTCCGGTTGAAAATGAAGGGGAATATCGGTTGTTGTTGATTTGTTAATGAATGTTTTTTTTGACAAGCCTATATCATCGTTCATTTTCAACGAAGCGGATGTATTATCCAAGCGCTTTATCAGCGGCTTTGCCGCTACTCTTTGCTCACTTAAAATCTTAAATTAATATGAATAAAACTTTGCGTTTAATTTTTTTACGCAAAGATTATCTTTCTGTGTGTTTATTCCGTTCATTTTGCCTTGATGCAAAACGAACCAAAAGATCAAGACTTGGATTCTTCCGCTAAAAATAAATCCTATTCGCTAAAAATTCTAAAACTTGCGTGATAATGAGATTATTCTTCGGTTCAAAACTTGCCTCACGCTTCGGACAGAAGAATTTTCTTAACGTTCACAGGCTTTATTTTTTTAACGCTTCAGACTCCTATGTCGTTTTTACTGGCAGCCGGTGTTGTAGTTTTGGTGTTTCTTACCTTTTCTAAAGTGTAAAATATTTTAGCATTTTTTATTTTTGAAAATCTATCTCATCTGTTCATTTCTGATGAAACGGATGTATTATCCAGGCGCTTTATCAGCGGCTTTGCCACTACTCTTTGCTCACTTAAAATTTTAAAGTATCCTGAATAAAACTTTGCGTTTAATTTTTTTAACGTAAAGATTATCTTTCTGTGTGTTTATTCCGTTCATTTTGCCTTGATGCAAAACGAACCAAAAGATCAAGACCTGGATTCTTCCGCTAAAAATAAATCCTGTTCACTAAAAATTCTAAACTTGTGCGAAATCATTTTTTGGTGAACACACACTGGTTTCCTCGCACTTCGGACAGTAGAATTTTCTTAACGCTCCAGACTCCTATGTCGTTTTTACTGGCAGCCGGTATTATGATTTTAGGCTTTTTATGTACCGATATGAGGCCTGTTATTTATCTGCATATTCATTCAATCGTCTATTTTGCTTCTGTTATGTTTATTCTGCAGTTTCTGAAAATTTAGTATATATTTAGATACCCAAACTGTATACATGTTAGAAAATTTCGAATTTTATCTTTTTTTGGTGCTCCTCATCACCATGCTCATTATGTTGGCAAAAAAAATTCAGGTTGCCTATCCTGTTCTGTTGGTATTGGCCGGACTGTTAATAAGTTTTATTCCCGGAGTGCCACGCATTAAAATTGAACCCGAGCTCATATTTATTATTTTTTTACCGCCTCTGCTGTATGAAGCAGCCTGGTTAACCTCATGGAAAGAACTTTGGCGGTGGCGCCGGATCATCTTCAGTTTTGCTTTCGTTGTGGTATTTTTTACCGCCCTGTCGGTTGCCGTTTTCGCTAATTATTTTATCCCCGGATTTTCTTTAGCCCTGGGTTTTTTACTGGGCGGAATTGTTTCTCCACCCGATGCCGTAAGCGCAGGAGCCATTTTGAAATTCGTAAAAGTTCCGAAAAGTCTGGCTTCCATTCTTGAAGGTGAAAGTCTGCTGAACGACGCTTCTTCCCTGATCATTTTCCGGTTTGCCATGATTGCCGCAGCCACCGGACAGTTTGTATGGCACGAAGCAGCGGGAAGTTTTGTGTGGATGTGCATTGGCGGCACAGGCATCGGATTGATCATTGCCTATATTTTCATGAAAATGCATAAACTGCTACCCACGGATTCAAATACCGATATTTTACTAACTTTTATCGCGCCTTTCTCCATGTATCTGGCTGCAGAACAGCTTCACGCTTCCGGCGTTCTGGCGGTGGTAAGCGGCGGGTTATTCCTTTCCTACCGCAGTCATGATTTCCTGAGCAGTGCCTCCAGAATACGGACGGTAACCGTCTGGGAAAGTTTTTGTTTTTTGCTTAACGGCATTGTGTTTATGCTGATCGGTTTAGATCTGCCCGAAATTATTTCCGGCTTAGGAGACACGGATATTTATACGGCCATCGGCTATGGATTTGCAGTTACCGCAGTTCTGATCATCGTAAGGGTACTCGCGGGCTATGCAGCGGTTATCACCACTTTAATTATGAAAAATTTCATTACGGTGGCAGATGAAGGGTCTCCCGGCTGGCACGCTCCCATGATTATCGGCTGGACCGGAATGAGAGGTGTAGTTTCTCTGGCTGCCGCCCTTTCAATTCCTCTTACGTTACATGACGGCACACCTTTCCCCCAAAGGAACCTGATTCTTTTCATCACCTTCGTCGTGATTCTTCTAACCTTGCTTGTGCAGGGCCTTACGCTTCCTTTTTTATTAAAGAAATTCCCGCCCGTAGACCGTGATTTTGTGAGAAGCGAAAAGGAAATAGATTATGAAATCCAGACCAGCCTCGCGCAGGTAGCAGTTGATAAAATCCGCAGTGATTATGCCCATAAAATAGAAAGTTTCCCGGCCTTGAAAGACCAGCTGCAGAAATATGAAAACCAGTTGAGCAGCTCCGAAATCATTATTAATTACGCTCAGTACCGGAATATTTATATCGACATTATCGAAACCCAAAGAAGCTGGCTGATCCAGAAAAACCGCGAAGAACTTTTATTGGATGAAGAGATCATCAGGAAGCATCTCCGTTTGCTCGATCTTCAGGAGGAACGGCTGAATATGAGAAGCTAGGAATTTTACATTATTTGTGAGGGATTGAAGTTCTGTGAAATCGATGAAGCGAATGTATTAACCGTGCGCTTTATCAGCGGCTTTGCTGCTATCCCTTGCTTCCTTAAAATTTTAAAGTATCATGAATAAAACTTTGCGTTTATTTTTTTAACGCAAAGATTATTTTTCTGTGTGTTTATTCCGTTCATTTTGTCTTGATACAAAACGAACCAAAAGATCAAGACCTGGATTCTTCCGCTAAAAATAAATCCTGTTCACTAAAAATTCTAAAACTTGTGCGAAATCATTTTTTGGTGAATACACACTGGTTTCCTCGCACTTCGGACAGTAGAATTTTCTTAACGTTCACAGGCTTTATTTTCTTAACGCTTCAGACTCCTATGTCGTTTTTACTGGCAGTCGGTGATGTAATTTTAGTTTTTTATATAATCTGTTATCAATCGAAATAATAAAAATCAAAGATTTTTAAAAACTTAAGTGTTCTTCTTATTTCAAAGCGGTTATCTTACCTGTTCTAAAGTGTAAGATATTTTAGCATTTTCGATTTATAAGTCTATTTCTTCGTTCATTTTGTCTTGATACAAAACGAACCAGAAGATCAAGGCCTGGATTCTTCCGCTAAAAATAAATCCTATTCACTAAAAATTCTAAAACTTGTGCGAAATCATTTTTTGGTGAACAAACACTGGTTTCCTCGCACTTCGGACAGTAGAATTTTCTTAACGTTCACAGGCTTCATTTTCTTAACGCTTCAGACTCCTATGTCGTTTTTTACTAGAAGTCGGTGTTGTAATTTTAGTTTTTTTATATAATCTGTTATCAATCGAAATAATAAAAATCAAAGATTTTTAAAAACTTAAGTGTTCTTCTTATTTCAAAGTGGTTATCTTACCTGTTCTAAAGTGTAAGATATTTTAGCATTTTCGATTTATAAGTCTATTTCTTCGTTCATTTTGCCTTGATGCAAAACGAACCAAAAGATCAAGACCTAGATTCTTCCGCTAAAAATAAATCCTGTTCACTAAAAATTCTAAACTTGTGCGAAATCATTTTTTGGTGAACACACACTGTTTTCCTCGCACTTCGGACAGTAGAATTGTCTTAACG
>Ga0265798_10001238_pt1 | contig 40366 bp, 29 predicted proteins | sample P3T30metagenome_FD_192430 | JGI IMG/M metagenome (GOLD analysis project Ga0265798, IMG submission 192430) | Plant litter microbial communities from East Loma Ridge, Irvine, California - P3 T30 | ecosystem: Environmental > Terrestrial > Plant litter > Unclassified | place: USA: California... | reverse complement strand
ACCGCCGCGGCATACGCTCGGGCAGCGTGCGCGTCTGGCACGACGCGCCGCGCCACAACCTCAATGTCGGCCTGCGGCTGGACGATATCCGCATGCTGCCGGAGACGTTATCGCGCGTCGCGCGCGCCTTCGACACGGCGGCCGATATCGCCGCCATCAATGCCCATCTCGCTACCGACCCGCTGCTGGCGCCCCTCGTGGCCGCCCGTCCAGGCCTGCGCCCCGCCGGCGCGTGGGACACGTTCGAGGCGGCCGTGCTGGCACTGCTGCCGGCCGGCGCCATCGCGGCGCTGCTGGACCTGTGCGCACCGTCGCTGCCCTCGGCGTTACAGCTGCCCGGCGTCACGCGGCTGTTCCCCGGCGCCGCGTGCGTGCTTGCCGCCGACCTGTCCACGCTGCCCGTCACGCCTCACCAGCGTACCGCGCTGCGGGCGCTCGCGCAGGACACACAAGGCCTGCCCGAAGCCAGCGATGCCTTCGATTGCGCCGACCCTGCGCTCGCCGCACGCAGCGCCGCGTGGCGGCCATGGCGGGCCTACGCAGCGCGCCACCTGCATTCCGCCCACACCCACCCGAACGAGGAGACGTCATGAACAACGATGAGCTGTTCCACCACCTGCACACGACAGGGCTGCTGCTGCTGCCGAACTGCTGGGACGGCGGCAGCGCGCGGCTGGCGCAGGCCGCCGGCGCCGTCGCACTGGCAACCAGCAGCGGCGCCGTCGCCTGGTCGCACGGTTATGCGGACGGCAGCCACCTGCCCGTCGATCTGGTCCTGGCAACGGCGCGCGCCATCGGCCGCGTCACGACCCTGCCGCTGACGATGGACATCGAGGACGGCTACAGCGACGATCCCGCTGCCGTCGCCTCCCTCGTGCGCGAGCTGCTGGACACGGGCGTCGTCGGCATCAATATCGAGGACGGCTCTGGCCCCGTCGATCTGCTGTGCAGAAAAGTGACAGCTATTGGCGCGGCCGCGCAGGCGGCCGGCGTGCGCCTGTTCGTCAACGTCCGCACGGACGTGTTCCTGCGCGGGCTGGCGCCGGCGGGCGAAGGCGTTGCCGAAACCGTCCGGCGCGCGGTGCTGTATCGCCAAGCCGGTGCCTCCGGCCTGTTCGTGCCGGGCATCGCCGATGAAGGCGACATCGCCGCCGTCGTCGCGGCCAGCGACCTGCCGCTGAACGTGATGGCGCTGCCGTCGCTGCCGCCCCCAGGCCGGCTGCGCGAGCTGGGCGTGCGCCGGCTGTCCGCCGGCACCGCCATCGGCGAAGCCGTGTTCGGCCAGGCGCAGGCCGCCATCGGCGAATTCCTGGCGACCGGCCGCGTGACCGCCCCCTTCCCCTCCCTCGGCTACGGCACGCTCAACGCGCTGATGGTGACGCCGCCGCCCCCGGCATGATCTCCAGCGGCACGCCGCCGCGCGCCGTGCGCAGGTTCACCAGCCGCACGGGCTCCAGCGCGTTGTCCGCCTGGCCGTCCGTCGTCACGGCCAGCGCGATCGTGTTGCGACCAGTCGGATTCAGGATGCCCGGCGGGATGACGAACGTGCGCTGCGGCCCCACGTGGGCGATGAACTGCCCCATGTTCCAGCCGTTCACGAAGATCAGCGCCCGGTTCTCCCGCGCCGAACGGGGCCGCGTCGTGTCGCCGAACGCGAGGCCCAGCTGCACGTCATGGTCCGCCGGCAGCTTCAGGTCGAACGACGTGCGCAGCCAGTAGGTGCCGGGCGCGGGCGGTGCCGCCGTCTGCGGCGCCGTCGTCCAGCCGGCATCGCCGCCGCGCGCGGGCAGATGCCAGCCGTGCCGCTCGCCATACAGCCCGCCGTTGTTCATCGGCCCGCGCACGGGATCGGCAATCGCCTCGCCGCCCTGGTTGCCCTGGAGGCGCCACGCGATCGGCACCGCAAAGCGCCGGCCGCCTTTCGACGTCAGCGACGCGGCGATCAGGCCGCGCGCCTCGCGATGGGCATCGTCCGCCATCAGGTCCCAGTTGTGCGAGTTGTTGCGCACCATGACGGCAATCACGTGGCGTCCGGGCGCCAGCTCCCCAAGGCCGAACTTCGCGCTGTCCGTCGTTTCCGGGAACTGGCGGCCCACGTCCAGTTCGTGCTGGCCGACGAAGCGGCCGTCGATCCAGACCTGCAGCATGCCCGCTCCCCCCGCGCCGTAGAACAGCTCCAGCTGGCTGGTCTTCGGGTCGGCGATCTCCACGTGCCCGCGGTACCACACGTCGCCGTGATGAAAACCGTAGTCGCTCATCGCCAGTGTCGGCTGGCCGCGCTCGGGCCCCGTCCACGTCTGCGCCGCCGATGCGCGCGTGTCGGCCCGCACCCAGGCACTGTCGTCGAAGCCCGGTTGCGCCTCGACGCTGTCCATGCGCCGCTGCCACGCCTGCGCGCCCAGGTCGGGCAGGCGGATCGCGTTCGGTCCCTTGACGCCGTCGGCACGCCAGCTGCCGTCCGGCTGTGCCGTCAGCGCCAGCGGCGTGCCGTTGAACGTGGCACGGCCGGCGACGGGACCCCAGATTTCCAGCGGGCTGTCCGTCGTCGTGTCGCCCGCGAGGCGCAGCGTGCCGCCGTCGATGGCGGCACCGCGCACCAGCGCCGGCGTCAGTTCCAGCACCGTGCCGGCGGCTGTCGCCTGCGTCCAGAAATTCACGCTGGTCCTTTCGTCGACCAGGAGCAGGAGCAATGGCGGCCGGTTGCCGCCTTCGATGCGCACGCGCGCCAGGCCGTCGTGCACGTACGTGAGTTTCAGCACGCCGCGCTTCCGGTCGAAGCTCGACGTGACCTTGCCGGCGATGACGTCCACTCTCGGCGCGGCCGCATAATGCAGCAGCGTCTCGCCGGCTTCGCCGTCGCGGCCATGCAGCAGCGCGATGTCGCGCGCGCCGTCCTGGAAGTGGGTCTGCAGTTCCGACGTCGAGTAAACGAGGTGCTGGCGCTGCAGCGGATAGTCGGCCAGCAGCATCTTCGCATCCTGCCCGTTCAGCCGCAGCGGCACCTTGTACAAGCCGCTGCGCGTCTGCAGGTCGAACGTGAAGCTGTCGTCGGTCGTCAGGTCGGACGGGTTATGGACGGCAAACAGCACGTGCGCCCCCGTCCCGGCGTTGACATTGTGGTAGACCTTCGCGCGCTGCGACGACGTCGCGATCGGCGCGCCCTTGTCCATCTGCGCCAGCACGTCCTGCGCGGCCTGCACGAACATGCCCTGCTGCTTCAGCGCCAGCGCCTTGGGCCGGATGCCGCGGTCCTCGGCGATCGGCGCGCCGTAATCGTACGACGTGTAGACGACCGGTCCCGCCAGCCAGCCCCACGACGTGCCGCCGAACGTCATGTAGATATTGTGGATCGTGATGCGGTTGATCAGGTTCGTGCCGTAGAACACCCGCTGGTAGCCCTTGCCCTGCCGTTCGGCCGTGCAGGCGTAGGTGCCGTTCGAGCCCCAGTAGTCGAACCAGCCGCCGCCCAGCTCCGCGGCAAAGCCCGGCGTGCCGGGCGACGACAGCGCCCCCGTCTTCGGCGAGCCGTTGCCGTAGATGCCCCAGTCGGGCGCCCGGTTCGGCCCGGCCGGGTCGGCGTGCACGTTACAGGTGCCGCCCGGGTAGCCGTCGAACGCATACAGGTCGGTCGGGCCGGGATTGGCCCACGGTGCGCTGGACTTCGGCGGCGTCCAGTCGGGCAGGCGCCCCGCCGCGTTATGGAACAACGGCACCGAGATGCCGTCCGCGCGCGCCTTGGCCGCCAGGTGCGCCATCTGCCGCACGTGCTTGGGCTCGACCTTGCCCAACTCGTTTTCCAATTGGTAGGCGATCACGTTGCCGCCGCCCGTCGTGATCTGGTGGCGCGCCACGATCGCGTTAATCTGCGTCATCCATTCGTCCACGGCCGCCAGGTAGACGGGATCGTCCGTGCGCGCCTCGGCGCGGTTGCGCAGCATCCAGCCGGGGAAGCCGCCGCCCGTCAGCTCCGCGTTCACGTAAGGCCCCGTGCGGGCGATGACGTACATGCCCTCCTCCTCCGCGATCTCGAGCGCCCGTTCGACGTTGCGCACGTGCGAGAAGTCGTAGACGCCGGGCGCCGGCGAGTGATAGCCCCAGTCGAAATAGAACGCCACGGCATTGAAGCCGAGCGCCTTCATCTTCTGGATCACGTCGCGCCACAGCGACGGATTGGGCAGGCGGAACGGGTGGATCTCGCCCGACCAGACCACGATCCGCTTGCCGTCCACGATCAGCGAGTGTTCGTCCCAGCCGACCATTTTCGGCTTGCCACGCGGCGCCGTCGCCAGCGCGAACGCCTTGCGCTCCTCCACCAGCACGGACCTCTCAACGGCATTGGCCGCGGCCCCCTGCGGCGCTGCCGTCGCCGCGACGTCGGCCGGCTTGCCGGCCATGCGCGCCACCGTCCACTGCGACCACTGCGCATCCGGCTGCAGCGACCACGCCGCGCCATCGGCCGTCGTCACGCTGGCCCTGGGCACACCGCCGCGCTCCCACTGCACGGTGGCGACGGCGCCCGCGCCGGGCGTCGGCACGTCGCGTCCCGCCTCCCAGTCCTTCAGGTTGCGCGAACGCGTCAACGTGAGCGTGCGTTCGCCCGTCGCGTACAGCAGATAATAAAACCCGCCATGCCGGAGCAGCGCCGGTGCGCGCGGCGTGTCACGGGGCGGACGCACCGCTTCCGAAGCGAGCGACGTGTAGGTGATGCCGTCGCTTGACGCGTACAGGCTGATCGTGCCGGGCGACGTGGTCGTCGTGGCGGCCATGACCCAGGTGGCGGTGCCTTGAACGGTACTGGTGTTCTGCTCGCCGTGGCGGGCGGCATCGGAGGCCTGCGGGATGCCCAGTTCCTGGGCAGTGATGGGAGTGGCGGGAGCGATGGCACTGAGCGCCACGGCGGCGCGCAGCAGGAAATGCGGGAACGTTGACGATGTCGGCATGGGCTTGAATGAAAGGGCCGCGCCGCGGCCGATGCCGACATCATAGGAGGTTTTGGGCGCAAAACCGGGCCCGCAACAGTCATGTTGTTGAGCAGTTCTCCCCTTCGGTGCACGGTGCGTCGATGGCCGCCAGCAGCGCCTGCAGGTCGACCGGCTTGACGAAGTGGTGGCAGAAGCCCACGGTCTTCGACAGCACGCGGTCGTGCGACTGGCCGTATCCCGTCAGCGCGATATAACGAGACTGCGAACGAGACTGCGAACGAGACTGCGAGCGCGCCTGCCTGCCGGCCGCGTGCGCCTGCAGCCGCCGCGCCAGTTCATAGCCGTCGATCTCCGGCAGGCCGATATCGAGGATGAACACGTCCGGCCAACCGCGTTCCACCTGCGCCAGCGCATCCAGCGGGTTGGTGCAGACAGTCACGGCGTGACCCGCCACGCGCAGGATCTCGGCCAGCGATTCGGCCGAATCGACGTTGTCGTCCACGATCATCAGCGTTTTCGGCGCGGCGCCAGGACGGGCGCCCGCCACCGGCGCCTCGCCCGCCGCCGGCGCGGCCGCCAGCGGCAGCTCCACGACAAACGTGCTGCCCTGGCCCACGCCGCCGCTGCTGGCGCGCACCCTGCCGCCATGCAGCTGCACGAGGCTGCGCACCAGCGCCAGCCCGAGTCCCAGGCCTCCCTGCGCCCGGTCCGGTGTCCGTTCGGCCTGTGTGAACAGGTCGAACACGTGCGGCAGCAGCTCGGCGCTGATGCCGACACCCGTGTCGCGCACCGACAGCCGTACGAATTTTTGCGCCGGGGTCGTGACGTGTTCCAGCGCCAGCGTGATCGTGCCGCCCTGCGGCGTGTACTTGGCCGCGTTGTTCAGCAGGTTTGCCAGGATCTGCACGAGGCGCGTGCGGTCGCCCTCGACCCAGGCGGGCGGCGCGTCGAGTGCCAGCGCCAGCGTGTGGCGGCGCGACTCGATCAGCGGGCGCGCCTGCTCCACGGCGCCCGACACGACGGCCTGCAGGTCCACCGGCTGCATCTCCAGCTGCACCAGGCCGCGCGTGACGCGCGACACGTCCAGCAGGTCGTCGATCAGTTCCGTCATATGGCGCACCTGGCGCGCGATCACGTCGGTGGACTTGCGCACGTGGCGCTCGTCCCCAGGCCGCAGCGCCAGCAGTTCGGTGGCGTTGCTGATCGGCGCCAGCGGGTTGCGCAGCTCGTGCGCCAGCATCGCCAGGAATTCGTCCTTGCGGCGCGACGCCGCCTTCAGTTCCTGCTCCGCCAGTTTGGCGTCGTGCACATCCGTCAGTGTTCCCATCCAGCGGCGCACCTGCGCCCGTTCGTCCACCATCGGCAAGGCGCGGTTCAGCACCCAGCGATATTCGCCGGAGCGGTGCAGCAGGCGGTGCTCCACCTCGAACAGGCTGCCCGAGGCCCGGCTGGCGGCCCAGTTATCGCGGATGCGGCCGATGTCGTCCGGGTGGATGAAGGCCGCCCAGCGCGGCCCCAGCGACGTGCTCGAGGTATCGCCGGTGAATTCCCGCCAGCGCTTGTTGATATAGTCGTTCTCGCCGCTGGCGTCGGCCGACCAGACGATCTGCGGAATCACGTTGGTGATCGAGCGGAATTTCTGCTCGCTTTCCTCCAGCGCCTTCTCGGCGGCAAGCTGCGCGCTGATGTCCATGTTCGCCCCCACCGCGCCGATGATGCGGCCACGCTCGTCCTCCACCGCGGCGGCGCGGATCAGGATCGTACGGCGCTTGCCCGGGCTGCCGAACGGCTCGATCTCGGCGACCGTGCTGGCCGAACGGGCGCCACGCAGCACGTGGGCGATGGGCCAGTCTTCCGGCGCGATGCGCTCGCCCGCCCGCTCCATCCCTGCCGGCCACCATGCCTTCCACTGTTCGTAATCGCGCACATTGCTGGCTTCCGGATGGTCGCCCCAGATGATCCGGTTGGTGGCGTTGGTCAGCAGCAGCCGGCCGTCCCGGTCCACGTAGATGATGCCCACGGGGGCCGAATCGAGCAGGCCGTCGACCAGGCGGCCATTCTCGCGTGCGCGCGCCGATTCGATGGCGGCGCGGCGCGCATGCTCCTCGCTGGCCAGCTGGGCGCTCTTGCGATCGGAAATATCGACCGCCACGCCGGCAAAACGGCGCCGCCCCGTGACGGGGTCCTGGAAGACCTTGCCGCGCGCGTTGACCCAGGCGTCGACACCGGAGCGCTGCGGAATGCGGTATTCGACGTCGTACTGCTCGCCGGACTCGATGGCCTCGGCGATCGCGGCCAGCACGCGCGGCCGGTCCTCGTCGTGGATCAGGTCCGTAAAGCGCGTCAGCTCCGTGCCGGTCACGGCCAGTGCCGCGTCGAGCTGGAACAGCCGGGCGAAGCGCTCGTCGACAAACGTGGTGCCATCCTGCAGGTCGTGCGACCACGTGCCGATATTGCCCGACGCCTCCAGCGAGAACGCCAGGCGCTCCTCGGCCTCCTTGTGGCGCGCCAGCGCCTGGAACTTGTCGGTCATCTCGATCACCGTGCACAGCATGCCGTGCACGACGCCCGCCTCGTCGCGCACGGGGCTGTACGAGAACGTGAAGTACGCCAGTTCCGGATAGCCATGGCGCATCAGCGTGACGGCGTAGTTCTCGAAGAACAGCGACTCCCCGGCCATCACGCGCTCGATCTGCGGCGCCAGTTCGTCGATGAGTTCGGACCAGACGCCGCGCCACGAGCGGCCCAGCGCATCCGCCGCCTTGTTGCCCAACAGGGGCACGTAGGCGTCGTTGTACAACAAGGTCAGGTCCGGCCCCCACGTCAGGAACGTGGGGAACGACGAGCTGAGCATGATACCCAGTGTCGTGCGCAATGTTGCCGGCCACGTCTCCATCGGGCCGATGGGCGTGGCCGACCAGTCGAGCTGGCGGATCTGGTCGCCGATTTCTCCCGCATTGGCAAGGAAGGCAAACTGGGGGGATTCGGTTGTATAGGACATTTCGCTTTACTTTCGGTTGCTGCATTGTACGGCACAGCGCGCGCACGGTTGCATTCTGTACAACCGGGGGGCGGGGATGGGCGCCGACGTCATGCCGGGACCGGCTCGGGCTGAGATGCGCGCGTGCCTGTCCAGGACGGTCGTACGTGGCCACCGGCGCGCGGGCCAATGGCTGGGCATCGGCCTGCCTTGCGTGCGCGGCAGCGGAAAGCCGTGGCGACGGCATCGGGCTGGACAGCTATGACGCGCGCGGCACCACTGCATCGTCGACATCGCGCCCGACCGCCGCCCGTTCCAGGGCGTGCCGACGATTGCCTAACGCGGCGCGGTCGCCAGAATCGCCGTCAGCTGCTCGATATCCACCGGTTTCACCAAATGATGATGGAAGCCGGCCGCCCGCGACAGCACGCGGTCGTGCGCCTGGCCGTATCCGGTCAGCGCCACGAACAGCGCGCCGCCCGTGCGCTCGTCGGCACGCAGGCGCCGGGCCAGCTGGAAGCCGTCCAGTTCGGGCAGGCCGATATCGAGGATGAACACCTGCGGCGGGTCCGCCGGGGCGGCCGCGATGGCGTCCAGCGGCGACGCCAGCACCGTGGTGCGGTGGCCGCCCGCTTCCAGCAGCACGGCCAGCGATTCGGCGGCATCCACGTTATCGTCGACGATCATCACGTGCAGCGGCGCCAGCTCGGGCGCACCCGCCAGGCCGCTGCCTTCCGCCGCGTCCGCCGGCACCGGCTGGCGTTCCAGCGCCGGCAGCGTGACGGTAAACTTGCTGCCCCGGCCCGGACCGTCGCTGTCCGCGACGACGTCGCCGCCATGCAGCGCGACGATGGTGCGCACCAGCGCCAGGCCGATCCCGAGTCCGCCCTGCGTGCGGTCCGGCGTGCGCTCGGCCTGCGTGAACAGTTCGAACACGTGCGGCAGCAGCGCATCGTCGATGCCGATGCCGTTGTCGATGACGCAGACGCGCACGTGGCCGTCCGACACGTCCAGCGCCAGCGTGATGTCGCCTCCCTGCGGCGTGTACTTGGCCGCGTTGCTGAGGAGGTTGGCAATCACCTGGACCAGGCGCGTGCGGTCGCCCTGCACCATTGCGACGGGCGAGCCGGTGCGCACCGTCAGGCTGTGGTTGCGCCCTTCCAGCAGCGGCCGTACCTGCTCGACGGCGCTGGCGACGGCCGCCTTGATGTCGACCGGTTGCATCTCCAGCTCCACCAGGCCGCGCGTGACGCGCGAGACGTCCAGGAGGTCGTCCACCAGCGCCGTCATGTGGCGCACCTGGCGGCCAATGACTTCGCTGGCGCGCCTGGTGCGCGGATCCCCGTCGGCCGTCATGCGCAGCATCTCCGCCGCGGTACTGATCGGCGCCAGCGGATTGCGCAGTTCGTGCGCCAGCATGGCGAGGAACTCGTCCTTCTTGCGGTTCGCTTCGCGCAGCTCGAACTCGGCGTGATAACGCTCCGTCACGTCCACCGTCACGCCGCGGATGCGCACGGCCCGGCCGTCCGCGTCGTACTGGACCCGGCCCCGGCTGTCGAGCCAGATCAGCTTGCGGTTGTCGGGCCGGGTGAAGCGGACGATCGCCTGGTAGGTGCCTCTGCCGTCCAGCGCCTCGCGGTGGGCGCGGGCGATCTGCTCGCGGTCCTCCGGATGGATGAACGCCGCCGCGGCGTCCATCCGCGTCGGGGCGAAGCCCAGCACCGTGACCGTGTTGTCCGACTGTTCCAGCTCGCCGGTCTCCAGGTCCCAGTCCCATACCACCATCTTGGCCGCGTCCATGCCGTCGCGCAGGCGCTGTTCGCTTTCGCGCTTGGCCGCCTGTGCCTCGACCGTCTCCGTCACGTCGTAGCCCTGGGCGAAAATGCCGATCGTTTCGCCATGCCCGTCCTTGTACGGCTGGTAGACCAGGTCCACGTAACGCCGCTCGATCGGTCCGCCCGGCACGCGCTGCACGGCGATGGGCCGCGCCCGCGTTTCCCACTGCTCGCCGGTGCGGTAGACCCTGTCGAGGAATTCCTCGTAGCCCTGCCCCGCCACCTCCGGCAGCGCTTCCCACACCGCCTTGCCCACCAGCTCGCGATGGCCGACCAGCTGGTAGTAGGCCTCGTTGACCATTTCGAACACGTGCTTCGGTCCCATCAACACCGCCACGAAGCCGGGCGCCTGGTTGAACAGGCTGCGCAGATGTTCGCGCTCGTTGTTGAGGATGCGCGACAGCGCCGCATGCATCTGGGCGCGGTTGAAGTTTTCAGCATTGTCGTCGCCCGGCGGCGTCAGTTGCAATGTGGCGACGCGCGACTGCTCGTCGAAGCGGTACAGCTCCGTCACGTCCATCGCGTTCTGGAACACCAGCACCGGCTTGCCGTCCTCCCCCAGCACGGGCGTGTGCACCGTACTCCAGTAACGCTCCTCGAACTGCACGCCGTCCGGCGTCTGCACGGGCACGGCGTAGCGCACGAAGGCCGTGGTATCGGGCTCGCCCTTGGCCAGCGCGCGCAGCAGCGAAGCCTTGACCTCCCCGATATTGGTCGCATCCGGATTGTCCGGATCCTCCGGAAAGGCATCGAACACATAGCGTCCGACGATGTCTTCCTCGGTGCGCCGGACGGAACGCAGGTAGGCGCCGCTGGCGGCAACGATCGTCAGGTCGGGCGACATCACCAGGTAGGGATAGGGCGTCACGCGGAACAGTGCCTGGAATTCGGAGAGGGTCATCATGGCGCGATTGTCGCAGGTTTCGGTAGCGCTCAGCACACCGCTACCCCGCCGTTTTGCGGCGGCCCGCGCCGGGCCACTACAATGGCGCGCAATGACCCCATTGAGGAGCTGCACCGTGCCGGAGATTGATCATGTCCTGCTGGTCGACGACGACCACGCCATCCGCGAGCTCGTGACCGCCTATCTGGAAAAGCAGGGCCTGCGCTGCACGGCCGTGGCCGACGGCCGCGCCATGCGGGCGGCGCTGGCGCTGGCGACGCCCGACGTCATCATCCTCGACATCATGCTGCCGGGCGACGACGGCCTGGCGCTGTGCCGCGAGCTGCGCTCCGGCCGGCACCGCGCCATTCCCATCGTGATGCTGACGGCGCGCGACGACGAGACGGACCGCATCGTCGGCCTGGAACTGGGCGCGGACGACTACATGGCCAAGCCGTTCGCGGCGCGCGAGCTGCTGGCGCGCCTGAAGGCGGTATTGCGCCGCACGCGCATGCTGCCGCCAAACATGCAGGTGACCGAAGCGGCGCAGGTGATCGGCTTCGGCACGTGGCGGCTGGATGTCGTTGGTCGCCACCTGCTCGACGCGGAGGGTGTCGAGGTGGCGCTGAGCAGCGCGGAATACCGGCTGCTGCGCGTCTTCCTCGACCATCCGCAGCGGGTGCTGTCGCGCGAGCAGCTGCTGACGCTGACGCACGGCATGGATGCCGAAGCGTTCGACCGCTCCATCGACATCCTCGTCAGCCGCCTGCGCCAGCGCCTGCGCGACGACCCGCGCGAGCCGCGCTACATCAAGACGCTGCGCAGCGAAGGCTATGTGCTGTCGTGCGCCGTAACGCCGCTGGGCAGCGCATGAATACCACCCCCGCCGCTGGTGTAAGTCACATGAACGCCATCCTGCCGCTGCTGCGCCGCCTCGTGCCGGCATCGCTGTTCGCGCGCCTGACGCTGATCCTGCTGGCGGGACTGGCAGCGGCGCAACTGCTGACGACGACGCTGACCATCGACGAACGCAACGACGTCACGATGGGCTCGATGATCGACTCCGTGGAGACGGACGTGCGCACGGCCGTCGCCCTGCTCGACCGCCTGCCGCCGGGCGACCGGGCGGCATGGCTGCCCCGCCTGGCCCGCGGTGGCTACCGCTTCCTGCTCACGCCGGCCGAAGCCGGGCCGCCCGTCAGCGCGCCGCATTCGCGCCGGCTGCTGGACTCCGTGACGCGGGCACTGGCGCGGGATCACGCCTTTACCGCGCATGCCGTGCCGGGGAACCGCGAACGACTGCAGGTGCACCTGCGCCTCTCCGACGGCACGCCGCTGACGGTGGACTTTCTGCCGCGCCGCGGCCTGCCGCTCTCGCCGTGGCTGCCGTGGGTGCTGGCGGGCCAGCTGGCGTTGGTGGCGCTGGCGTGCTGGCTGGCCGTGCGCCAGGCCACGCGTCCGCTGCGCCTGCTGGCCGAGACGGCGGACGCGCTGGGCCCCGACCTGCGGCCGGTACGCATGCCGGAACAGGGCCCGTCCGAAGTGGTGCGCGCGGCACGCGCGTTCAACGCCATGCAGGGCCGCATCGCCGCGTACGTGGACGAACGCCTGCGCATGCTTGCCGCGATCTCGCACGACCTGCAGACGCCGATCACCCGCATGCGCCTGCGGGTGGAACTGATGGAGGACGACTCACAGCAGCAGCGTCTGACGGAGGACCTGCAACAACTGGAAGACCTGGCGCGGCAAGGCATCGGTTACGCGCGTGCGATGCACGGCAAGCCCGAGCCGGCGCGCGCCGTCGACGTGGACGACCTGCTCGACAGCCTGGTGCTGGACTACCGCGACGGCGGCGCGGACGTGATGCTGACGGGACGCTGCGATGCGCCCGTCATGACGCGGCCCGGCGCGATGCGCCGCGTTGTCACGAACCTGGTGGACAACGCGCTGAAATACGCCGGCGCGGCGCAGGTCGTTGTCGAACGGGGCAGCGCCATCACGATCCGCGTGCTGGATCAGGGCCCCGGCATTCCGGCGGGCGCGCTGGAAGCCGTGTTCGAGCCGTTCTACCGCGTGGAAGACTCGCGCAACCGCGATACGGGCGGCAGCGGACTGGGACTGGCCATCGCACGCCAGCTGGCCGCCACGCTGGACGGTATGCTGACCTTGCACAACCGCCCCGACGGCGGGCTGGAAGCGCGGCTCGTGCTGCCGTTCAGCCGAACGTGAAGGCGTAGGCTTCGGCACCCTGGTCGAGGAAGCGGATCTCGAAGCGGCGCTCGCCGACGCGGCCCGACTGGCGCACGAGCTGGTACAGCCGGGTGCCGCTGATCACACCGTTGCCGTCGGCATCGATATCGGCGCCGTGGTCCGCGCCGGGCGCACGGCCATCCAGCGTGATCTTGATCCGCACCTTGCGGCCCGGCGCGCCGGCGCCCATGACCAGGTGCAGGTCGCGCGCGCTGAAGCGATGCGCGATGCCGCTGCCGGCTTTCTGCGCCACGGCCGCTTCCGCACCGACCGTCCACTGCCCGACGAGTCCCAACTGATTCAGGCCCAAGGTGCCGACCGAATACTGTTGCGGCTCGTCGGGCAGCACGCGCTCGGGCGAGCGCAGCCCGCTGGCCTGGCGATAGCCGATATACGTCTCGCCCGACCCCAGCCGGTTCAGGTCCGGCGCCGCCTGTTCGGCCATGGTGGCCGGCTTGACGAGATCCGTCGCCACCGGCTTGCCGTGCGCCTCGGCCAGCAGCGCCTGGATCTGCCGTTCCAGCCTGTCGTAACCGCCCTCGCCCAGCTGGCGGTAGCGCACCTTGCCCGTCGCATCGACCAGGTAATACGCCGGCCAGGCGTTGTTGCCCCATGCGTCCCAGATGCGCTGGTTACTGTCCACGGCCACGGGGAAGTCGATGCGGAAGCGCGCCAAGGCGGCCGTGACGTTGGTCAGATCCTGCTCGAAGCGGAACTCCGGCGTGTGCACGCCGACGACCGTCAGGCCCTGGTCGCGGTACTTGTCGGCCCAGGCGCGCACGTACGGCAACGTGCGGATGCAGTTGATGCAGGAGTACGTCCAGAAATCGACCAGCACCACCTTGCCGCGCAGGCCCTGGGATGTCAGCGGTGCGCTGTTCAGCCACGTCACGGCACCGTCGAAGCCAGGATTGGTGCGCCCCGCCGCGGCGCCGGACGTGGCGATCAGCGCCGCGGCAAGGCCCAGGCCACCGAGAACGGTTACGAGAAATCGTCGCATGATGGCGCCTTATTTGTCGAGGATGACGATGGGCTGGTTCTTCTCGACCAGGTAGGTCGCCAGTTCCGCGCTGACGCCGGTGCCCACATTCCTTGCCGAGTGCACGGCGCCGGCCGGAATGTACAGCGACTCGCCGGCCTGCAGGCGGATGGTCTTGCCGTCCATCGCGTATTCGACGGTACCGGAGAGAACATAGGCGATTTCGATGCCGGGGTGCGAGTGCTTCGGGAAAGCGGCGTTGTGAGCAAAGTCGACGCGCACCTGGATCGCCTCGTTCCTGCCGTCGACATCGCGGCGCACCGTCTCCGTGCGGGCGATGCCCTTGTCGTCGAATTTCTGGGCGTGGGCGGAAAGGGTTGCAGCCATCAGGACAGCTGCGGCGACGATGCTTTTCATGGTGTTCTCCTGTGAAGGGCGACTGCACGGTGCAGTCGCGACAGGGACCATTAGACCCGGCCGATGTGTCGGTCGGATGTCGGGATGGGGCCGTTATTCGATGGATTTGTTGCGGGGGCGGGGTTGGAAACAATCGGAAACAAAACCGCCGGGTTCAGCACGAGGGTTGCATGCTGTCTCCCGGCGGGAAGCGCTTGTCAGGACTGGCGACGACGGGTGGCCATACCGATGCCCGCAAGGCCTGCCAGCAGCATCATCCAGGTGCCCGGCTCGGGTACCGCTTCCACCGGCACCATCTCGATGCGCACAGTGACATCCCGCCACATCATGCTGGCGTAGGGTGCCGGACCGGGCACCGGCGAATATCCGTTGATTTGCGAGTTCGTCACCAGTTCGACAAAGAAGGGTTTGCTGAACTTATCCAGGTCATCATGTTCCCCCAGCGTCAGCTCGACCGTGGCGCTCAGCAGCGTATCCTCGCCCGGGGCAGAGTTAGAGGACCATCCGTTCGCAAAGCCGTCACCAAGGATGTACTGGCTATAGCGGAGCCAGTTTTGCCATTCGTCGAATTCAGGAGGCTGATTTACCCGTTCCATCTCGAGATAGCCACTCAGGGTGATCGAGCTCACCGCGTATCCCGCGGCAGGAGTGAAGTCCGCGGTAAAGCCATGGCCGCGGTAGACACCCTGGTTATCAGTTTGTTCAAGGAGCGTGCCGCCCGCCCAGTCGAGGCCGAGCACGGCAACTCTGCCATTATCGGAAATGACATTAACTGCGCTCAGCGAGCCATCGCCATGGTCGCGGTAGTTGCCAACCGTAAGATGGCTCAGCGTTACGTCCGCTGGTACTGCAAACGCAGGAGGCAGCGCCATCAGCAGCGCGAGGGCGACGAACGGACGATAGAAAGGCATGCGAACTCCTATATTGAAAAGGTGGGAAAAATCCGGGATAACTACCATGGCGCTCCGGCAACCGAAGCGCCGGCGCTGGCAGATTATCCCGTCCTTGGTACCGCATTGATTATAAAATAATAAATACACATCAGTACTATAATTTTCAATGCAGTCCACCTCGCTGCGGCGTGTATATCGACAGCGGGGCATTCTCCGAACATCGCCCTCCGGCCTAGACAATCCCTGTCAAATAATAAACAGCAATCACAAAGAACACGGCCGCCGTCTTGATGATGGTAATCCCGAAAATATCGCGATAAGACTGCCGGTGCGTCAGCCCCGTCACCGCCAGTAGTGTGATCACGGCGCCGTTGTGCGGCAGCGTGTCCATGCCGCCGCTGGCCATCGCGACCACGCGGTGCAGCACTTCCAGTGGAATGCCGGCCGCGTTGCAGCCGGCGATGAACGTGTCGGCCATGGCCGCCAGCGCGATGCTCATGCCGCCCGACGCCGAGCCCGTGATGCCGGCCAGCGACGTGACGGAGATCGCCGCGTTGACGAGCGGGTTCGGGATGCCGCGCAGCGCGTCGCTGACGGACACGAAGCCCGGCAATGCCGCGATGACGCCGCCGAAGCCGTACTCCGAAGCGGTGTTCATCGCCGCCAGCAGCGCGCCGCCCACGGCGACCTTGGTGCCGTCGGCAAACGAAGCGCGGATGCGGCCGAACGCCGTTGCACAGACGAGCAGGATGCCCAGCAGCAGCGCGCCTTCGACGGCCCAGATGCCGACCAGCGTCTTGATCGGCGTTTCGACCGGCGCGTGCAGGCCCGGCAGCAATTCCGACGTCAGGCGGTAGCTGTCGCCATACCAGTCGCGGATCAGCGCCGTCAGCAAGAAGTTCGCCACGCCCACCAGCACCAGCGGCGCCAGCGCCAGCAGCGGATGCGGCAGCTTGCCGCCCTTCGTGCCGCGCGGTTTCGCGGCGTCGTCGCCGTAGCCCTCGCCCGTGGCCATGACGGAGCGGCGGCGCCATTCCAGGTAGGCCAGACCGACGATGACCGTCATCACGGCGCCGATCGTGCTCAGCCATGGCGCGGCCCAGCTGGTCGTCTGGAAGAACGTGGTCGGAATGATGTTCTGGATCTGCGGCGTGCCGGGCAGCGTGTCCATCGTGAACGAGAACGCCCCCAGCGCGATCGCGCCCGGCATCAACCGCTTGGGGATCCCGCTTTGCCGGTACAGCTCGGCCGCGAACGGATACACGGCAAATACGACCACGAACAGCGACACGCCGCCATACGTCAGCAGTGCGCAGACGGCAACGATGACGGCGTTGGCACGCGACCGGCCGATATAGCGGATGGCGGCAACGACGATTGCCTCGGAGAACCCCGCCAGCTCGACCAGCTTGCCGAACACGGCGCCCAGCAGGAAGACGGGGAAGTACAGCTTGATGAACCCCACCATCTTTTCCATGAAGATGCCGGAAAACACGGGCGCGACGGCGGCCGGTTCCGTCAGCAGCACGGCGGCCAGCGCGGCCACGGGGGCAAACAGGATGACGCTGTAGCCGCGGTAGGCGGCCAGCATGAGGAAGACGAGCGCGAAAAGGACGATCAGGAACGACATGGGACCTCGGGCAGCGGTTGTCGAAATGTTCAGACGCCGATGCTAACGTTTTTTTTATTGTCGTGTTGGCCCGTGTGTATCGTGTCGCCCTCCGCCTTGCGCTTCACGCCCCGTTGCGGGCCTCTGGCGCGACCCGCCGCTGGACAGGCTCGCCGTGCAGCACGCGCTGTGCCACGTCCTCGGACAGCCCTTCCCGAAGCAGCAGATTGCGCGCCCGCTCAATGCCCATCTGATCCCGCACGACCAGTGCCGCCTGGACGACGGCCGAGCGCACGACATCCTTGCGGCGCCCGCCGTGACAATAGAAGCCAAAACCCGCCAACCCCGGCAGCGCCGGCGGCAACGGGTCCACCAGCACGCTGTCGGTGCGCCGCACTCCCCCGTCCGACAACAGCCGGTTGACCACGTCCTCCGGCACCTCTTCGGTCAGCAAGTACCTGCGCGCATCGTCGACACCCAGCATATGCAGAAAGACCAGGCCCGTCTCGACCTTCTGTGCCGTCAACTCATCCCTGCGTTCCTGTTGCATCGATACCGCGCCTTCCGCTTGCTATGCTGTTGGAAGCGAAACATTAACCCGCAATGGCTGTGCACGCAAACGGACGGCATCATTTGTGACGCGGGGGATACAGCCGGGGACGCGCGCTGGGACAATTTGTCGCCGTGATGACGAACGCCCCCGCGCTATAATTGGCAAATGTTCAAACCTGCCAGACCGCGCGTGCTGCACGTCTGGATCGCGCTGCTGGCGATCCTGTTCAGTGTATTGGCGCCCGCGTTTTCGCAGGCTGGCGCGCTGCCCATGCGCACCGCCGCGCCGATGGAAATCTGCACGATGGACGGCATCCGCACCATGACGCCCGACAGCCAGGACCAGGATGCACCGCCGGCCGGACACCTCCTGAAGCACTGTTCCTACTGTTTTTCCCATTCGCCTCCCGCGACACTGCCGCCGCCGACAGCATTGCTCATCACGAGCGCCGGCAGCACCGCACCCTACCCGCCGCTGTTCTACCAGGCCGCGCAAGCTCTCTTCCCCTGGACGGCGGCAAAACCGCGCGCGCCACCCGCTTCCATCTGATCCTCAGGGCCCCGCCGCCCTGCCGCCCCGTCGCGAATTGCCTGCGGAGCGCCTTCCGGCGCATCGCGCACGGCATGTCGCCGACGCCGCAATGCATCCCATGCTTGCCCGCGGCCGATTTGCGCGCAAATCGGCCGCATACCGCCATCACAGACAGGAAGCACACCAAAAAATGTACCCAGAAACCGATTCCGCCATTGCCCTGCGCCGCTGCGCGCTCCTCGTTGCCGCCGCCCTGCCCGTGCTGGCGCATGCTGCAGCCCCTGACGACGCGCTGCCCATCGTCGAAATCCGCGCCAGCGGCTTGACGCCGCTGGACCGCCCCACCGCCGCCGGGAGCAACCTTGGCCTCAGCGCACTGGAAACGCCCGCCAGCGTCGAGACCATCGACCGCCAGCAACTGGTCGAGCGCGGCGATGCGCGGCTGACGGACGCCTTCGGCAAAGCCACCGGCATCCATACCTTCCCCCACCCCGGCAACGGCGGCTCGTCGCTGGGGGCGCGCGGCTTTACCGACCAGGCCTCCGTCACCCAGCTGTACAACGGCATGAAGCAGTACGGCACGGGCGCCGTCACGTTCCCGTTCGACACGTGGTCCGTCGAGCGCATCGAAGTGCTGCGCGGCCCGGCATCGGTGATCTATGGCGCGGGCGCCATCGGCGGCGTCGTCAACGTCGTGCCGAAGAAGCCGACGCGCGGTCCCATCGAACACGAACTGATGCTCGCCGCGGGCAGCGAACGCACGGCCAGGGCGGGCTTCGGCAGCGGCGGCGCGCTGGGCGAGCGGCTGTCCTACCGCCTCGACGTCAGCGCCAACCGCAGCGACAACTGGGTGGACCGGGGCGATTCGAAGGACGCCACGTTCTCCGGCGCGCTGCGCTACGACCTGTCGCCCGGGCTGTACGTGACGCTGTCCCATGCGCGCAGCGACCAGCGGCCGATGCGCTACTTCGGTGTACCGCTGATCGATGGCGCATTTGCCGCGCGCACTTTCGAACGCAATTATAACGTGGAAGACGCCAGCATCCGCTTCCGCGACAGCCAGACGATGGCGGCGCTCCACTGGGCACCGCGCGCCGGTGTAGCCGTCGCCAGCACCTTCCATCGCGGCCGCAGCAAGCGGCACTGGCGGGACGTGGAGACGTACACCCACGTCCCTGGTACGGCATCGATCGAGCGGGGCGACTATACGGCGATCCGCCACGACCAGCGCGAAATCGGCAACACCACCGTCGCAACAGTCGACGGCAGCCTGCTGGGGATGCGCAACACGGTGTCGGGCGGCGTCGAGTTCAACCGCGCCACGTTCGGCCATACCAACAACTCGCCCTACGCCGGCAGCAGCATCGTCGACATCGACGCGCCCGTGCCGGGAGCCTTTGTCGACGTCGCCGGCACCTGGCTCAAATATCGCGTCAAGGCGCGCCAGGCCGCCGCGTTCGTCGAGGACCGCCTGCAGGTGAAAGACGCCCTGTCGCTGGTGGCGGGACTGCGCTACGACCGCGACGACGTCGAACGCAGCGACCGCGTGACGCCTTCGGCCTCGTTCGACAAGAGCTTCAACAACGTCGGCTACCGTCTTGGCACGGTGTATGCGGTGGCGCCATCGACATCGCTGTATGCCCAGTATTCGGTGGCCCACGATCCGCTTGGCTCGCTGCTGTTTACCAATGCGTCGCGTGCCGCGTTCGACATGGCGCGGGGGCGGCAGGTCGAAGCGGGCGGCAAGCAGGTGTTCTGGAACGGCAAGGGCGAATGGACGGTGGCGGCCTACCGCATCGTCAAGAACAAGCTGCTGACGCGCGACCCGGCCGACATCACGCGCAGCATCCAGGTCGGCCAGCAGTCCTCGCGCGGCATCGAGGCGACGGTGGCGATGCGCCCCACGCCGCAATGGACGTTCGAAGGCAACGCGACCGTGCTGCGGGCCCGTTACGACGACTTCCAGGAAAGCAGCGGCGGCGCTGCCGTCTCGCGCGTCGGCAACACGCCGGCGGACGTGCCGGAACGGATGGCCAACCTGTTCGCCACGTGGCGCTTCGCGCCACAGTGGAGCGCGCTCGCCAGCCTGCACTACGTGGGCGAGCGTAACGCCGACACGGCCAATACGCTCAGGATGCCGGCCTATGCGACGACCGACATGGCGCTCAGCTGGGACCTGTCGCCGGCAACCTCGCTGACGGCCCGCGGCTTCAACGTGTTCGATCGGCGCTACGCGCAGACGGCCTATTACAACAGCACGCAATGGCTGCTCGGGGCGGACCGCCGCTTCGAGCTGCAGCTGCAGCACAAGTTCCGGTGAAGCGCCTTATCTACCTCGTCCACCGCTGGACGGCGATTGCCATGTGCGTCCTGCTGGCGCTGTGGTTCGCCAGCGGCATCGTGATGCTGTTTGTCGGCTATCCGAAGCTGATGCCGTCGGAGCGCCTGGGCGCCCTGCCCGCGCTGCCGGCGCAGGGATGCTGCGTGGACGTCGCCGCCAATCGCACCGACGTCACGGATCTGGCGTTGACGACCATCGGCGGCCGGCCGCATTTCGTGCTGCGCACGCGTGACGGCAGCCTGACAGCGGTGGATGCAGCCACTGGCGTGCAGGCGCGCACCGTCGGCCCCGCCGAGGCATTGGCCGGCGCCCGGGCGTTCGGCGGCGGCGTGCCGGCCGTGTACCAAGGCCGCGTCGACGAGGACCGCTGGACGCACTCGCGCGGGCTCAATCCGCACCGGCCTTTGCACGTGGTCGAACTACGGGACGCCGCGGCCACGCGTGTCTACGTATCGTCGGCCACCGGCCAGGTGGTGCTCGATGCGCCGCGGGCCGAACGTGCGTGGAACTACGTCGGCGCCTGGCTGCACTGGCTGTACATGCTGCGCAGCCAGCCCATCGACCCCGTGTGGACGTGGACGATCATCGTCATCTCAGGCATCGGCGTGCTGTCGGCCGTGACCGGCATCGTCAATGGCATCTGGCGCTGGCGTTTCACGGGGCGCTACAAGAGCGGCGCCCGCACGCCGTACCGCGAGACGTTCATGCGCTGGCATCATCTGCTGGGACTGACGTTCGGCGCCATCCTGTTTACGTGGATCTTCAGCGGCCTGATGTCGATGAATCCCGTCGGCGTGTTCAATGCCGGACGGGCGCCGGACATGGCCGCCTATCGGGGCGGCGGCGTTGCGGCCGTGCGACCGGGCGACGCCATACGGCTGCTGCGCGCAGCCGGCTTCACGCCCGTCGAACTGGAATGGCGGATGCTGGACGGGCAGCCGTTCATCCTGGCGCGCGACAGCCTCGATCGCACGCGGCTGGTCGTGGGTCATCAGGTGCTGGAGCGCTGGCCCGCCGCTCGGCTGCGTCGTGCCGCCGCCAGGCTGCTGCCCGCGCGCATCGTTGCGGAACAGGCGCTGACGCGGCATGACGCGTTTTACTACGCGCGCGGCAGTGCGTCGATGTATGGCGGCGATGCGCGTGCCCTGCCCGTCGTGCGCTTTGCGTTCGACGATCCCGGTGCCACGCTCGTCTACGTCGATCCGCGCACGGGCGAGGTGGCGCTCAGTGTCGACGAGGCGCAGCGCACCGGCCGCTGGCTGTTCAATCTGCTGCACAGCTGGGACCTGCCCGTGCTGCTGGGCGGCGGCTGGGTGCGCGAGGCGGTGCTGATCCTGCTCAGTGCCGGCGGATTGTTGTTGAGCGGGACGGGGATCGTGATCGGCATCCGGCGCGTCCGGGCACTCGCGGGCTGATACACTTCACGGCTTCACCACGGAACGTTAGCGTCATGAAAAGCAGTTCGAGCAGCCTGGTTTATTCCACCGACGGCGGGACGATGTGTCCCGCCTGCCGCCAGCCCGTCAAGCAGTGCCAGTGCAAGGCAAACGCCGCGCCCAAGGGCGATGGCGTCGTGCGCGTTTCGCGGCAGACGAAGGGCCGGGGCGGCAAGACCGTCACGCTGGTCAAGGGTCTGGCGCTCGATGCCGACGCGCTGGCCGTGCTGGGCAAGCAGCTGCGCACCGCCTGCGGCTCCGGCGGCACCGTGAAGGACGGTGTCATTGAAGTCCAGGGCGATCACTGCGACCTGATCATGAAGGCGCTGGCCAGCCAGGGCCACCAGCCGAAGCGCGTCGGCGGGTAACGCCGCTAGCGCGGCTTCGCGCCGCCGTCCGGTGCGTTCCAGCCCATGTCGCGGGCGAACTTCTGCGCAAAGCGCTGGTAGCCGGGCACCGTGAAATGAATCAGGTCGCGCGCCATCAGTGGCGGCGACTGGCGCGCCCACGCATACGACTGGCCGGGCCCACCCATCGCGTCCATCATGCTCCAGGCGCCGCAGCCCGCCGCCGCGGCCACCTCGCGCTGTGCCTGGCCGATGGCGGCGTGGATGCGCGAGTACACGTACAGGTCGATGCGCGGTGCGGAGCGCGCTTTCTTGCCCTTGGCTTTCCCTTTGGGCCGGTTGGCCGATTGCGGCACCAGCACGCCACGGTCGCCCGGCGCGATCAGCACGCAGGCCGCGTTGGGGAAGACGGATCGCATATTGCGCACCGACTCCTCCAGCATGCGGTGGTAGGCCTGGATGTCGAACGGCTTCGCGGCGCCTTCGTTGGTACCGAATTCCAGCAGGACGAGCTGGTAGTCGCGCCCACCGAACCATGACGACAGGTAGTCCAGCTGCGCCGCCTTCCAGCTGGCGACGGTGGCGCCGGGATAGCCGAAAACGTCCATCACATTGCCACCCGCGCGCGCCGACTGCAGGTCGAGGCCGTGGAAGCGCATGGCGCCATCGATCAGGCGCAGGTTGACGCGGGAGATGGGCGCGTCGGCCGCGAGTTCCAGCACGGCCGGTCCTGCCGCGCCGTCGAGGGCGACTTCCGTCTCCGGCGCGCCATCGACGCTGACGCCCACCACGATCGGCGTCGCCGTCTGCTGGTACAGGATGCGCACCCGCTCGTAGCGGGCAACGCGGCGCTCGTTGCGCAGGTCCCACGCCAGGGTGGCGCCGGCGCCCTGAGCGACCATGTTGACGAGCCCCGGTCCGGGCAGGCGCGCGCCCTCCCCGCCCAGATAGCCCAGCTCATACTTCCACTGCGGCGAGACGCACGCGCGCCGGATCGGCAGGCGCACGCCGGCGCGGCCCATCGTTGCCGGCAGCAGCACGTTCGACACGTTATCCGGCGGGACCTTCAACTGGCGTGCCAGTTCGTCGGTAAAGAAGCCGGCTGCCAGGTGGCTGTCGCCCCAGATCGCGATGCGCTGTGCACCCGCGCCAGGCAGCGGACCACCGGCTTCAGGAGCGGACGGCTTCGGCGCATCGGATTCCTCCGCCATCTCGCGCACCGTCTCGTCGCTCGGCACTTCCAGCGGATCGGGGTACGCGGCTGCCGGAGGGCGTTTCGCCGGCACCTTCGGCTCGCAGGCCAGGTCGGCCACGTCGGCACGGGTTGGTACCTGCAACAGCTTCACGGACGGCGCTGCGGCCAGCGTGGTAAGCGGCAGCGCGATGGCTGCCGACAGGCCCAGTATGACGGGCAGGCGCTTGAACAACACGCGCATGGATTCTCCTTGGTTGATGTCAGCCCGTGGTCGGGACATGGCCTCCGCGCGCCACGGCATTCAGGCGCCCCTGCTCGGCCCGGACTTTCTCGATATACGTGGCGCTCGCCGGGCCGCCGCCGAAGTAAAAGCGCAGCCCTTCCGCCTCCGAGCCGCCGCGCAGCCGGACGCAGTCGCGCAGGATCTCGGCGCCGACGCGCAGGCTGACCATGGGATCGACGAAGGCGGACTTGCCGCCGAATTTCTCGTAACGCCGTGAGTGCACCTGCGGCATCACCTGCATCAGTCCCTGCGCGCCCGCCTGGCTTTCGATATACGGGTGAAAATTCGACTCGATCGCCATCACGGCGATCAGCAGATTGGGCGAGAGATTGTACTTTCTTCCCAGGATATCGGCTTCGGCCACCAGCGGCGCGATGGCGCCCGGCGCGACACCATACCTGGCGCCGATCCAGCGCGCAACCGCGGCCTGCGCGCCGGTCACGCTGCGCGGTGCGGGAACGGCGCTTGTCGCGGCCGCGCTGCCTGCCGGATCGTCTGCCGCCGGCTTGGGCTGCGGCTCGGGCATCGCCGTCGTGGCAGCGGTGCGACTCCATCGGCTTATGCTGTCCGGATGCTGCCATGCGTACAGCAGGCCGACCAGTGCCAGCACGCCGATGATCTGCACGAGCCTTAACAATCTGCGCATCGGTATCCTCCCTCGCAGGCGTCAGACGCCGGGCACTTCCTGCTCGCCGGCTGCATCGGGCATGGCCTCATGCGCCGCTGCCTGCGCCGGTTTCGCCCGGCCGTGGACGGCTTGCGCCGCCTGCGTGCGGCCAGGCTTGCGTGCCAGCCGCGGCAGATCGGGCAGCGCTTCACCGCCCGTGGCCTGCTGGATCTGCGACGTCAGCGCCAGAATGCCGCGCCGCGTCAGGTGGATGCCGTCCTTGACGAAGAATTCCGGCCGGCCGGCGGACACGCTGCTCCAGTCCAGCAGGTGCGTGTTGGGGAACTCCCGCGTCATGCGGCGGATGAGTTCGTTGTTCGGACCGGTCCAGCGCCGGTCGGCATGCACGTTCACCAGGATCACCGCCTTGCAGACGGCCAGCTCCGTCAGCAGTTCATGGAACTGCCCTTCGTTGATATAGCCGTTGGTGCCCAGGTGCACCAGCACCGTCGCGGACCCGTCCAGCTTGCCCTGCCATTCGCGAATCGCCTTCAGCCCATGGCTGGCCTGGCGTCCCACGGCCGCGTCGACCTGGATGCCGGGAATGCTGTCCTTCAGGTGCTCCCTGGCGCCAAGCAGCACGGAGTCGCCCAGCGCGTACAGATGCTCGCCGCCGGCGATGCGGATGACGGGTTCGTCAGGCTCAGGGGCGGGCAGCGGCTCGGGGACTGCATCGGGCGTTGCCGGCGGCATCGGTGCCGCCGGCACGGGATGGGCTGCCGGCTCTGTCTGCGGGGGCGAGGCGGCCGCGATCATCGGCGCGGACGGGGCGAACTCCGTGCGCACGATGGCGACCGAGAAGCAGACGGCGATCATGGCATACACGGCAAGGCAGGCACCCTTGGGCACGTCGCCCGCCTTTTTCAGGTCATAGCGGATCGCCGGCACTTCGACACACCGGTACATCGCCTCGGACGCGACGACGACGATGACCAGCGCCGCCACCAGCACCGGCCATTGCGAGAAGTCCGTGTAGCCAAGCAGTCGCATCCAGACAAACACGAGCCAGTGCACGAGGTACAGCGAATACGAGCGCAGCCCGAACCACTGGACGACGCGAGTGCGCAGCAGCGCCGAAAGGAAGAAGGACCGGTCGCCCATCGTCGCGTAGGCCACCACGCAGGTAAGGAAAGGCACCATCAGGAAGGCGCCCCGATACAGCCACGGGTCCGACGTATTCATCGTCATGGCCATCACGCCCAGCAGGGCCAGCGCGACCAGCGCGGAAGCGCGCCAGAACAGGCGCGCCGCCGCGCCCTTCTGCGCCGCCGCCCACGGATTCCAGAAACAGGCCAGTGCCGCGCCCAGGAACAGCCCCATCGAATGGGTGTCGGTGCCGAGGTAGATGCGGTTCTGGTCCGCCGCATCCGCGTTCAGTTCGTACAGGTGCCACATCCACGCCGTGCTGGCGATCGTGCCGATCAGCGCCAGCACGCCGGCCACCTTCGGCCCGTCGCGCTTGACGACCGGGTACAGCAGCGGCGGCAGGAGCAGGTAGAACTGCTCTTCGATCGCCAGCGACCACAGGTGGCGCAGCACGTGCGGCGTCGTATCGAAATAGTCCTGGCGCTCGACGATCTGCCACCAGTTCGAAATGTACGCAAACGCGGCGGGCGTATCGGCGATGAATTTGTCCAGCGCATCGCGCGACAGCGCCGCCGTGCCAAGGAAGGCAACGAGGATCAGGCCCAGCACGGGCGGCATCAGCCGCTTCAGGCGCCGGAAGTAGAAGTTCAGGAACCGGAAATCGCCCTCGCTGCGGTACTCCTTCAGCAGCATCGCCGTGATGATGAAGCCGGAAATCGTGAAGAACATGTCGACGCCGAAGAAGCCGGCGTTGAACAGGTCCGTGATATCGCAGTGGAACAGGATGACGGAAACGACCGCCAGGGCGCGCAGGCCGTCGAGTTCAGCGAAGCGGGAATTGCCGGTATGGGCTTTGGAAGGCGACATTGACGTGTGTCGGTCAGCGTTGAGGGATTTTGAAAGGGAACGAACGGCCGAACAGGCGGCCACTGAGCTCGTAGCCGCGGGCCGTCATGTGCGTCAGGTCGGGTTGCATCAGCGGCGGCGTCGACCGCATCCAGCGCACCGCCGTGCCGGGACCGCCGGTCTCGCCCTGCCAGTCCCAGAAGCCGCAGCCGAACGCCGCGCCGACCTGCCGCTGCGCCACGGCGATCTGGCGGTGAATCACGGAGAATTTCTGCGGCGGCACGCCGGGACCGGCAGCCACGCCGCGATCCGGCGGGCCGATCAGGATGCAGCGGGCGCGCGGCTGGAAATGCCGCAGCCGCGCCAGGTTCGTGCGCAGGCTCGCGGCATACGCGGCGGCGTCGAAGGACGGGCTGGCGCCTTCGTTGGTGCCGTACTGGACCAGGATCAGATCGTACGCCGGCGCCGCCTGCGTCAGGCGCTCGTCCACATATGTCCAGCCGCGCAGCTGGGCGCCGGGAACGCTGAACGTGTCGAGCACCACTTTCGCGGCATGCTGGTAGCGGGGACGGAAACCGTGCAGCTTGATCTGCCCGGACACGAGCCGCAGCGTGATCGCGGCCATCGGCGCCTCCGGCAGGATGCGCAGCACGCCGGCATCGGTGCGGCTGAGCGGGATCAGCTGCTCCGCCCCGCCGTCGACCGCGACTCCCAGCAGCAGCGAGCCGTCCGGCGCCGCTTTGTCGTACTGGATGTCGAGCTGCGTGACGCGCGTGTCGGGCTGCGGAGAACGGAAGTCCATGTGGATGACGTCGCCCGGCGTGGACGACTCCATGCTCAGCATGCCCTCGGAGAATGCCGGCGTGGCGCCCTTTTCTTTGTACGCGTAGGCCGTCTTCCAGCCCGCGCTGGCGCAGGACTGTTTCAGAGGCAGGCTCAGGCCGGGCAGCTTGATGCCGGCCTGGATAAAGGACGGCGTGGTTTTCTCGATGGCGCCCGTTTTAAGCGCCGCATCGATGAAGTTTCTGGCGGACGTCAAGCTGTCGCCCCAGATGGCGATTTTGTAGGCGGCGGGAAGTGGAGTGGCTTGTGCTTCCGGCCCGTCGTCCAGGTGAATGCCGCACCGCTGGCTTCTTGCGCCGGCAGGTTGGTGCATTCCGTTGCTGGTGCGGCGTGCGCGAGCTGGAGCGTCGTTGCCGCCAGCAATGCAATCAAGCCCCGGGTTTGCTTGCTCGTTTTTTGATCAGGGCGAGAGTAAAGACCGGCGCGGTACATTGGTTCGGCGGCTTTCCTGTACGGCGCACGCCCTGATTGGGTTTTTATGGACAGTTAAAAATGATCTGGTATACCGGGCAGTCAATTCGGCGACATGATGCCAGTGAGCCCGGAATAATATCCAATTGGAAATTCTTTGTAAAGCATTCTACTTACCATCACCGATATTATTGCCGAGTGCGACTGGACTATTTTTAACATGTGACATTTGGTGAGATTGCCGGGTGCAGGCGCTACCGTCCTGCGAGTCCGCCGGGATGCTGCTCCACCACCAATAGAAGATAAAGGGAACCTACCCTGTTTCGGCGAACCTATTGACGTCGACTACGTCCCTTTTCGCTCCCACGCAGGGTTAACAGGCTATCGGCCAGATATCTTCGGACCGTCTTTTTTCGATACTCACGCCGGCTTTTCGGAATAGCGGTGCAAGACAAATCTCGCGCACCTGCACTCGCTCACTCGTCGGCACGTTCGAAATGGAATTGACGCGTTCGCCAGCGCTTATGCGGGGAGATGCAGGGAGATGCGACGGTATGGTACCGGGACATATACGGTAACACCCATCAGGGATCGATTCGGAATGTCGGCCCCGTGTCATCAGCGACGTTCCTGAACGTGGCGGTATCTCCTGGTCGTGCCTGAGCAAGGTACGTACGGCATGCTGTTCGCCGGCCGGGCCATCCTCGGCTTCGACGCCCGGAAGCGCAACGCTTGAGTGTCCCGACGCTTGCGCCAGCGCGGCTGGCTTTTTAGTGCGGAACCACCTGAACAGGCCTCGCCGCGGTCGCGGCGAACCTGGCCAGCGTTGCCCCGTACGTTCCGTCGCCAGCCCGACTGAATCGGTTGATGGGGAAACGGGCGATGAACGCAGGCCGGCTCGGGCCGGCCCTGGCGACTTTACTTCGGGTCAGCCTTGCACGGCGGCGCCGCGCCGGCGGCGCACCGCCGCCACCGTCAACGCCGCACCAACCAGTAGCATCGACCACGTCGCCGGTTCCGGCACGGGCGATACGGTGTATTGCAGCGAGGTCGGAATGCCGTAAATGCGGCCCAGTTGACGTCCCTGATCGAGCGTGAGCAGCGTGATCACCGCCTCGTGCTGGGTTGTCAGCCGGGTGTCGATGTCGACCGTATCGAGCACGTGCTCAGCGGGATAAAACGCCGAGGGCAGCTCGAAATTGTGGACAAAGATGATTCTGGTGTTGGCGATCGGCTCATAGTTGAACCACGCACCGATACTGATGAAGGTGCGATTGTGGTCGAAACCGGTATTCCGTGCGAAGAAGATGGACGTTTTCCCGGTTCCGGAAAGCTGATGGGTGATGCCTGCGTGAGTAAAGGTGGCCACGATCTCGGCACTTCCCGCGTCGATTTGCTCGGACTGCTCGCCGACGAACGGCACCGCATCGAATGTGGTCTGGAAGCTCAATTCATAGGCGCTGCCATCGACAAACGGCGTATCGCCAAAGACCTGCGGCATGGTCGAGTTATACAGAATCCCCGAGCTGGTGGTGCTGATGGTTACCGGCGCCGCCGCGGCGGCCAGGCAAACGGTCGATAAAACCACCGTGGCTGTCCCGCTTATCGCACGCCGGATCGGACGGCGCTCGAGGGGGAGCCGACCGCTTCGCACGATTGCCGGCGCAGCAAGTACCGCGAGACCCAGCATCAGCAGCATCCATGCGGCCGGTTCCGGTACCGGGCTTGTGACCTGGGCAGGGGCCGGCGCGGTGATCTCATAATATAGCGACGTCGGCACGCCACTGATGCGACCTGTCAGCAGGCCATCGCTGTCGCGCATGAAAATGCCGATCTCCCGCTCGATTGTAAACGGATTATTCAGCGTTACCGGATCGAGCCCGCCGGCAGCCGGATAGTAAATGCTGGGCAGCCTGAATCCATGCGTGAAAGACAGTGTCGAGTTCTCCAGCCCAGGCATTGGCAGTACTGCCGCTCCACTGAAGAAATCCTTTGGCGACCAGTTCTGGCCGGGCAGATAGAACAGGGACAGCAATCCGGTTCCGCTGAAGTGGTAGCTTTTGCCCCCGACCCCGAACGTTACGTCGATTGCCGCGCCCTCGATTTCTGTGTCGAGATAACCGCTCGGAAGACTGGCGGGGACACTGAACGTGCTGGTGACGTTGAGCGTGTAGGCAGCGCCATCGGCCAGTGTGGCATCCGCAAACAAAGCGGGCATGAAAGAGTCGAACAGGACGCCGGACGTTCGCGTGGTAACCGACATGGTTTGCGCTTGAACGAGTCCGACCCAGCTCAGCATCAGTATCAGGGCGATACGTAATATAGAAGGCATTTCAGCTCCCTTAGAATGAACAACCATTGGAATAAGAGTTGATTATTTTGCAGCATTCTGACGGGGTGCGGCAAAGTGCTGATCCAAACGTTGCACTTTGTTCATTGCACATTGCTAGTCGATTTGAGACTTCCGGTGCCGCCGCAAAGACACGCCAGCTGTAACGTCAAGATACTTATCCCCGAGATCGTCGACTGCCACACTGGAATCATCGGACGACACGCGATACAACCGTCCGATCCTCAGGTCACGCTTTCAAGGAGATGCAATCATGGCCCAATCGAATCCCGAAATGCATGACGTGCTCAAGGCATTTCATGCCGTTTCCGATACCGGCACGCGCAGTTACTATGCGTGCCCGGTCGACCCCACCACCACTGGCGGACTGATTCGCTCTCACTTCAAGGGCATCGCATCATTCGCGGGGAAGCTCATTTTCACCCACACGAATCTCGCTGGCGAAGGGGCATTCGGCAAGTACCTCATCGCGGACAGACTTGACGCCGGTGCGCAAGGCACTGTCGACGCGACCTATGAAACGCAACCCGAAGGGTGGTGCCACCCATGTTCCGCGCAGGCTTGCGGCAGTTTCATGGCCATGGGCATTCAACAGGCCGAGGACAGCGGCACGTCCGTCATCCAGATCTGCGATCTGCAGAACACGCAGGACAACCAGCGCATGGTTGACCTGGGCGGCTTTGCCGTCAACGGGGGGATCCTGTTCACACTGAATGCCGCTGATGATGGCGCCAATAACACGATGTGCCTGTACAGCATCGACCTTGCCGCCGGCATCCCGCTGAGCAAGCTGGCCCATCGTTTTATGACCGTACCGGGAGTAAGCCAATCCTTGACCGACCTGCTGAGCCACATGCTCAACAATCAGACTCCGCTGGGGAACGCGATCATTCTGTTGCTCTGGGCAGTTGCGGAGCCCTTCATGAACAGCAGCTTCCGATGGGGTAAGGGTCTGGCAATCACATCTCCCGACTCGGTCACCGTCTACGCTTCCGACCGCAATGTGCTGCCCCTGTCGCACGCCACACTGACGCGCCAGGATTTCTCGCTGGTGGCGTGGAGTTAAACGCCTCCGGTAATGCCGCCTGCGTGCGCACGCAGGCGAACAACCTGGTCCCGCCGGGACCACGCGCCATCCGGCGCGGACGCACGACAGCAGTCCTACCATCCACTGGAGAACATCATGAACAAGCCTGAAAAATACCCGCAACGCGCCGCCGATGACGTCGTCGCCTTTTCCAATCCGGTCCAGATTACCGGTCAATTCTCTTCGATTCCCGCATTGGCGGGGGCACCGCAAGGCGGCCTGTGCATGGCCTACCGCCGGATTTTCGGCAGATCGAGGCGAAATGGGCAGTGCAGGCGCTGTTGCGGTAGTGCTGGTCGTCCTGTGGAGGCTGCAATAAGCGTTGGACGGCCGCTTGGCGGGGTCTTGCCGTCGGCTTTGCGGGTCTTGCCGTCATCGAGGGCAAGAACTCCGCTGTCGGCGGCGTATGGTGCTCGCGCGATGAGGCAAGCGACTATTCGCGTGCTACACCGTTGGAAGATGGACGCGCGCCCTCGGCGCGCGGCGCTGGTGGTTACGATTTTCCGCGCAGCGGAAAATCGTAACCACCAGCAGTCAGGCGATTCGGATAGGGCTCGCTTGCAAGCTGCGCCCTTCGAATCTCACGCGGAGAGCGCGCAGGCGCTCTCCTCGCTTCCGCCCGAAAATAAAAAAACCGCCTGGTGGCGGTTTCTTTTTATTTCCTGGCGGAAGCGGTGAGATTCGAACTCACGAACGGCTCACACCGTCGGCAGTTTTCAAGACTGCTGCCTTCAACCACTCGGCCACGCTTCCTTCTGTCCCTGCTGCAGGCGCGAAGCGCCAGGCAAGGTGCCCCGCATTATACAGAAACCGTGACTGACTGCCAGAGGTATGCTTGAGTGAATGCGTCAGACGCACCGGACTTAAAATCCGGCGTGGCCAGATGGTGCCGGTTCGATTCCGACTCGAAGCATCGTCGGGGCCCCTCTGTCGCGAGCACCGCTTCGGTATCGCGCGCTTGCGAGTGCGCTTGGGAAGGCTGGGGTCAGACCCGGCGCGTCTGACCCCGCTGCTTCGAGCTGCGCGTCAGCGCGGGCTTGCGGGAAGCGGCAGCCCTCAAGCCGCCAACACCCCAACCATCCACCGCTCCCTTAACGCCACCTCAAACTCCGCCGCAGGCAACGGCCGCGAATACAGATACCCCTGCACCTCATTGCAGCCAGCACTGCGCAGGAAGGCGAGCTGCTCTGCGGTCTCGACGCCCTCGGCGATGACGCGGTGCTTCAGTTGCTGGGCGATGCTGATGATGGTGCTGGCGATGGCGCAGTCGTTGGCATCCGTCGGAAGGCCCATCGTGAATGAGCGGTCGATCTTCAGCGTGTCGATCGGGAAGCGCTTCAGGTACGACAGGCTGGAATAGCCCGTGCCGAAATCGTCCAGCGACAGCGCGACGCCCAGTGCCGTGATGCGGTCCATGATGCCGATGACGCGGTCGATGTTGTGCATCAGCGTGGACTCGGTGATCTCCAGCTCCAGCCAGTCCGGCTCCAGGCCGTAGCGGCGCAGCGTTTCCTGCACGCGTCCGGGCAGCGCCTGCGTGAATTCGCGGGCCGAGACGTTGACGGCCAGGCGGATCGGTTGCATGCCCGCGCGCTTCCACGCCTGCGCCTGCGCGCATGCCTGCTCCAGTACCCATTCGCCGACCTGCACGACGAGGCCCGTCGCTTCGGCCAGCGGGATGAATTCCGCCGGCGGGACCATGCCGCGTTCCGGGTGCTGCCAGCGCACCAGCGCTTCGGCGCCGACGATGGTGCCGTCGTGGATCGAGAACTTCGGCTGGTAGTGCAGCCGCAGCTGGCCGTTACCCAGCGCCTGGCGCAGGCCCGACTCGATCTTCATCCGTTCGTGCATGCCCTGGTTCATGTCCTGGCTGTAGAACGCCACGCCGTCCGCTTCCATGCCCTGCTTGGCGCGGTACATGGCGATGTCCGCCTGGCGCAGCAGCGTTTCGGCGTCCGTGCCGTCCTGCGGGTAGACGCTGATGCCGATCGCCGCGCCCACGCGCAGGTCGTTGCCGTCAATGATGAACGGCTCGGAGAGCGCGGCCATCAGCTTCTGCGCGACCATCGACGCTTCCAGATCCTGGCCGATCTCGAACAGGCCGACGGCGAATTCGTCACCACCCAGGCGCGCCACCACGTCCTGTTCGCGCAGCGCCTGACGGAAGCGCTGTGCCACCTCGCGCAGCAGCTGGTCGCCCGCCTGGCGGCCCAGGGCATCGTTGATCAGCTTGAAGCGATTCAGGTCGACGAACAGCACGCAGCCCTGCACGCCGCTGCGCTGGGCCACGGCCACCGCCTGGTCGACGAGCTTCGTCAGCAAGGTGCGGTTCGGCAGGCTTGTCAGCGCGTCGTAATACGCCAGATGGTGGATGCGTTCTTCCGCTTCCTTGCGCTCCGTGATGTCGGTCAGATAGGCGATCAGGCCCATCGAGCGGTTGTCGATGTCGCACAGCGGCGACAGCGACAGGCTGGCCCAGAACACTTCACCGGATTTCTTCTTGCGCCGCACTTCCATCAGGCGGCCGCCCCCTTCCAGGAACGGGTCGTGGAAGGTCGGGTCTTCGTCGTCGTACAGGAACAGGATGTTGCGGCCCACCGCTTCCACCGACGTGTAGCCGAACAGGCGCTCGGCGCCCTTGTTCCAGCTGGTGATGAAGCCACTCTGGTCCATCGTGATGACCGATTCGTGCAGGTGATCGAGGATCTGCGCCTGGTGCTGCAGCTGCGCTTCGACCTGCACATACGCATGCGTGGTGCGCTGCGCCCGTTCGTGCACCTGCAGCACGCTGGCCGCGAGGCCCGCCAGGCTGGCGAGGTGCTGCCGTTCGATGTCGTCGTAGTCGTCGCGCCCCGCCACTTCGAAGCGGCCGAAGCGATGCTGTTCGTACGCCAGCTCCTGCAGCAGTGCGCCGCGCGGCGCAGCGCTGCCGGGCGTCACGCCTTCCGGCACATAGCGGCCCCAAGGGCTGCCCGTGACGGCGGCGGCGATGCGTCCCAGTTCCGCCGTCAGCGCGGGCCCGCGCAATCGCAGCACGGCATCGCAGACGGCCGCGCTGCTGGTCAGGAATTGGGTGACGGAATGCGGCATCAGAGATTCCTGCTGACCTGGATGGCCCAGTGATAACCCTGCAACTGGCTTTGCCAGAAGCCTTCCGGGCTCAATCCCAGCGCGGCCAGCCGCGCCGCATCAGGCATCGGCTGCTCCACCAGCGCCAGCAGCTCGCCGAACGGGCCGGTGCGCTCGATCAGCGCGCTCGCCACGTCGGCATCCAGGTGCAGCGCGCCGACGATTTCCGGCATCGGCATCCCCAGCAGCACGTCAAGCAGCGCGAACACGCCGACGACGAACGCCATGTCCTGCCGGTCACGGTCGCCGCCCTGCTGGCGGCACAGCACTTCCATCTGCGCGGCGCGCAATGCCGCCAGCGGCAGCAGCAGGTGCGCCGTGCTGTCGTCCTGCTGGCGCGCGTACAGCAGCAGCTGCAGCCAGCGCTGCAGCTGGCGCCGGCCCAGCATGTTGATGGCCTGGCCGAAGTTGTGGACGGGGGCGGACAGTGCGAAGGCGGCCGAGTTGACGAGTTTCAGCAGGTGGTACGACAGCGCCGGGTCCTGCTTCAGGATGGTTTCCAGTTCGCGCGAGTCGGCGTCGCGCGCCAGCAGGCCAAGGAGCGCCAGCAGGCGCTTGCGCGACGTGCCGTCGCCCGTCTGCGGCGACGTCTCGCGTTCGTACGGACCGCTGAACCAGTGCATCCCGGCGGCGCGGCAGACGGCCAGACGCGCGGCACCCGGCACGTTGCGCGCCCAGTGCGGGCCGGGAAGGCTCATCAGCGCCAGCGCGGACGGCAGCGCGACGGCGCAGTCGCTTGTCACGCCGCGCACGCCAGCTTCGATGCCGTGCACGCCCGGTTCGCCGTCCGAGATGATGCGGTAGCCCTGCTCCACCAGTTTCGCGCAGTGCTTGCGGACGGCCGCATCGGCCAGCTCGGCCGACGGCACGCGCAGCACGACGCGGCTGGCCGGCAGCGCAGTCACATGTTCTTCCTGCAGCCGCAGCGGTTCGTCCAGCGTGACGATGCAGTCGAGCGGCGCCAGCGCCGCACCGACGTCGGGGTACGACAGCAATGCCAGCACGGCCTGCCACGCATCCACGCCGGGCGCCGGCGTGAGGGCGAGCGCGACCCACTGGTGCTGGGCATTTGCCACGGCTTCCAGTCCTGCCAGCGGGAACGAACTTTGGTCAGCGCTCATTGCTATCTCGATAAGGCGTGGGGCACGGCTACTCTGCTTTTGGTTTGCTATTAACGGACGGAAACGAAATTTCTAAAGCACCTTCCTGTCGGCAACTTTCAAACAGGAAAAAGTAGCGGTTCTGGAATATAGCAGAAATTGCCTTGAGAACATGAGCACACCGACGGGCAATGACTGCGCGGACGGACATCTGTTCACCGCACACAACGGTTTACGCGACGATCATTGACACTCTGGCCAGTTTGCTGCATTGACAGCTTTCGCTACAGCGCCCGCGCGTGCTGGACGGCATATTTGATCAATTCGGCCTGTCCTTCGATGCCCAGCTTGCGCTTGATGTTCAACCGGTGCGTCTCGACGGTGCGGACGGACAGGTCCAGCGCGCGTGCGATCTGCTTGTTCGATTCGCCGTTGGCGATATGGCGCAGCACTTCCTGCTCGCGCGTCGTCAGCGCTTCTTCCTGCGCCTGCGTTCGACCCAGCTGGCTGGCCAGGCCGGCGCTGTAGTAAATCCCGCCCGACATCACCGTTTCGATGGCCACGACGATGTCCTTGCCCGGTGCGTCCTTCAGCACATAGCCGCGCGCGCCGGCCGCCATCGCCTGCGCCACGTACTCCTGCTTGTCGTGCATCGACAGGATCAGCACGGCGATCGCCGGGCACTGGGCGCGGAACGCGGCCGTCGCTTCGATGCCGTTGGTGCCGCGCATATTGATGTCCATGAGGACGAGGTCCGGCGCCAGCACGCGCGCCACGTCCAGCGCCTCCTGTGCGCTGCCCGCCTCGCCGACGACGTCGAACGTGGGCACCGCCTCCAGCCTGGCCCGCAGGCCGTCGCGCACGAGGGGGTGGTCGTCCACCAGCAGGATCCTGATCATGTTTTTCCGTTTTCAACGTGGGCGCGCACGACGGTGCCGGCGGCATCGGATGTCAGCTCGAAACGTCCGCCGATCGACTCCATCCGCTCCATCATGTTGCGCAGGCCGATGCCGCGCTGCGGGTGCTGCGCGATGTCGGCCGTGTCGAAGCCGACGCCGTCGTCGCTGATCGCCAGCGTCACGCCGCCATCGACGCCCGTCAGCGCGACGGCGATCCGGCTGGCGTGCGCATGCCGCTCGATATTCGTCAGCGCTTCCTGGGCGATGCGGAACAGCACCGTGTTGGCAACGTCCGGCAGCCGGTCGGTGCTGCCCGACGCCGTAAACTGCACGGGCATGCCGCTGTTCTGCTGGAATTCGCCGGCCAGGTGCGCCAGCGCGGCGGCCAGGCCGATATCGTCCAGCACGGCCGGGCGCAGGTTGTGCGAGATGCGGCGCACCTCGCCCAGCACCTTATTCAGCTGTTCGGCCGTGTGCTCGAACATCGTGACCGCCTTTTCCGTCTGCGGCTCCGCGCCGGAAAGCCGCACGATGCCGGCCTCGATGCGCAGCTTGATGGAGACGAGCCACTGGCTGATGCCGTCGTGCAGGTCGCGCGACAGGCGCGCCCGCTCCTCTTCCTGCGACTCGACGACACGCTGCGCCAGCGCCTTCAGTTTGGCATCGGCCACGCGCGATTCGCTGACGTTCAGCGCCAGGCCCGAGACGCCGACGGCCAGCGCCGACAGGATCGCGATCCCGGCGATCCACAGCATCGTGTTCTGGATATTGCCGCGCTGCTGGGCGTCGATCTGCGCCAGCGCGCGCTCGACGTCGTCGAGGTAAATGCCCGTGCCCAGCATCCAGCCCCACTGCTTGATGGGGATGACGTAACCCAGCTTCGCCACTTCCCGGTGCGTCGAAGGCTTGACCCACGAATAGCGTTCCAGCCCGCCGCCGGCACGGGCGCGCGCGAGCAGCCGCTGGATGGTCGGGTTGCCCGTGCCGTCCTTCATGTCGTACAGGTTGCGGCCGACGAGCTCCGGCTGGCGCGGATGCATCAGGCTCCGGCCGTTCATGTCGTAGACGAAGAAATAGCCGTCGTCGCCGAAGGACAGCGTGGAAAGGATGCGCTTCGCTTCGTCCAGCGTGGCGGGATCGCTGCGGCCCGACCCGTACAGGTGCGCCACCGAATGCAGCGCCAGGGTCACGTAATGTTTCAGCTCCGCTTCCTTGCTGGCCAGGTAGGCCTGCTCGATGGCGGCCTTCTGCTGCTGCGCCAGCAGGTTGGACTGGTGCCGCACCGCCAGCGCGATCGCGCACAGGGCGAGAATCAGCGGCGTGATGGCGAGGAAAATGACTTTCTGACGCAGTTTCATCCCGCAATTGTACGTTGCGCGCGCCGCCCGATCCACGTAATGGTATATCTACGTACTACTACCGAGATCGACTGCGTAGTGCTGCGCTTGCGACAGTTATACATGTCGTGAATACTGCCGATAAGTTGCGCGCAGACCGACGGCATCGCCGGCAGCTGGCAGCACCACCATTGGAGGAAACATGAATCTAACGAAGAAACTGGGCTGGGCGGCCATGTCGCTGGCCGGCGCCGGCGCGCTGGGCGTGATTGCGCTCAAGCGCGGAGAACCGATCAGCGCCATCTGGATCGTCATCGCCGCGGTCTGCGTCTACCTGATCGCCTACCGCTTCTACAGCCTGTACATCGCCCGCGACGTCATGCAGCTCGACGCGAAGCGCATGACGCCGGCCTTCCGCCACAACGACGGCCTCGATTACGTCCCGACCAACAAAAACGTGCTGTTCGGGCATCACTTCGCCGCGATTGCCGGTGCCGGCCCGCTGGTCGGTCCCGTGCTGGCCGCGCAGATGGGCTACCTGCCCGGCATGCTGTGGATCCTGGCCGGCGTCGTGTTTGCCGGCGCCGTGCAGGATTTCTTCGTGCTGTTCCTGTCGATGCGCCGCGACGGCCGCTCGCTGGGTGACCTGATCAAGTCCGAACTGGGCCCGATCCCCGGCACCATCGCGCTGTTCGGCACCTTCATGATCATGGTGATCATCCTGGCGGTGCTGGCGCTGATCGTCGTGAAAGCGCTCACCGGTTCGCCGTGGGGCACCTTCACCGTCATGGCGACGATCCCCATCGCCCTCTTCATGGGCCTGTACTCGCGCTATATCCGCGTGGGCCGCATCGGCGAAGTGTCGATCATCGGCTTCGTGCTGCTGATGCTGGCCATCTTCGGCGGCCAGTACGTGCAGGAGCACGAGTCGCTGGGCGCCATGTTCAACTTCACCGGCACGGAACTGACGTGGATGCTGATCGGCTACGGCTTCATCGCCTCCGTGCTGCCGGTCTGGCTGCTGCTGGCGCCGCGCGACTACCTGTCCACGTTCCTGAAGATCGGCACGATCGTCGCGCTGGCGATCGGCATCGTCATCGTCGCGCCGATGCTGAAGATGCCGTCGATGACGAAGTTCATCGATGGCACGGGCCCTGTCTGGACGGGCAACCTGTTCCCGTTCCTGTTCATCACCATCGCCTGCGGCGCCGTCTCCGGCTTCCACGCACTGATCTCGTCGGGCACCACGCCGAAGATGATCGAGAACGAAATGCACGCCCGCTACATCGGCTATGGCGCGATGCTGATGGAATCGTTCGTTGCCGTCATGGCGCTCGTGGCCGCATCGACCATCGAGCCTGGTGTCTACTTCGCCATGAACTCCCCGGCCGCGCTGATCGGCACGACGGCCGAATCGGCCGCCCACGCGATCTCCCAGTGGGGCTTCTACGTGACGCCTGAAATGCTCACGCAGACCGCGAAGGACGTCGGCGAGCACACCATCATCTCGCGTGCCGGCGGCGCACCGACGCTGGCCGTCGGCATGGCGCACATCCTGTCCAACGTGATCGGCGGCCAGGCGATGATGGCGTTCTGGTACCACTTCGCCATCCTGTTCGAGGCGCTGTTCATCCTGACCGCCGTGGATGCGGGCACCCGCGCCGGCCGCTTCATGCTGCAGGATCTGCTGGGCGCCTTCATGCCGGCGCTGAAGCAGACCGAGAACGTGTTTGCCAGCCTGTTGGCCACGGGCCTGTGCGTGGCCGCGTGGGGTTATTTCCTGTACCAGGGCGTGGTCGATCCGCTGGGCGGCATCAACACCCTGTGGCCGCTGTTCGGCATCGCCAACCAGATGCTGGCCGGTATTGCGCTGATCCTGGCGACCGTCGTGCTGTTCAAGATGAAGCGCGGCCAGTACGCGTGGGTCACCATCGTGCCGACGATCTGGCTGCTGCTGTGCACCCTGACGGCCGGCTGGCAGAAAATGTTCGACGCGAATCCGAAGATCGGCTTCCTGGCGCACGCCGACAAGTATTCGGCGGCGCTGGCCAAGGGCGAAGTGCTGGCCCCGGCCAAGTCGATCGACCAGATGCAGCAGGTGATCTTCAACGACTACGTGAATGCGTCGCTGGCCGGGTTCTTCATGGTCGTCGTGCTGTCCGTGCTGGTGTTCGGCGTGCGCACGGCAATGCAGGCGCGCGCCGCGGCACGGCCAACGCACAAGGAAACGCCGGCGCAGCTGATGCCGGCGCAATAAGGAGCACGTCATGTTCGACGAAATCGTCAAGGCGGGACGCTACCTGGGGCAGAGCATGCGGCTGATGTGCGGCCTGCCCGAGTACGACACGTACGTGGCGCACTGCGAAGCGAACCACCCCGACAAGCCGATCATGACGTACGAGGAGTTCTTCCGCGAACGGCAGGAGGCCCGCTACGGCGGCGCCGGCAAGCGGGGTGGCTGCTGCTGAGCGCCTTTCACCGATGAAACGGCCCGGCCGCGCGAGCGTCCGGGCCGTTTTTTTGGCGCTGTCACCCGGTCACCGTGAACTGTGCCGTCGGCATCAGATTCCCGCAGGCAGCAGTGCTGCTCTCAAGAATTGCTGCGGCTCAGAAATACGTCGGCAGCGCAGCTCATGTATCCAGCCCAGGTAGTGCGGCAGGTAGCGGCTGGCGACACCATGAAAGCGCAATAGCCGCTTCTTGAAGCGGCTGTGATAGTTGTTCACGGTCTGCACATGGATGAGATCGGCGACGCGGCTGCCACGACGCAGATTCACCGTCCGGTGGAATTCAGTTCCGCTTATTCCTCGCAACATGGGCGCCTGGGGCAGAAACGACAAAGCGCTGCGCCATTGCTGGGCGGGGCTTCGCGAGGTTGCGCATAAGCTAAAAATTATGCGTCGTTAAATGCAAAAATGCTAACATTGAGTCGCCCCTTACACATATTGGAGAATCCATGTTTATGAGAACCTTAACCGCAGCAACCTTGCTCGCGACAGTCCTTCCCAGTGCAATGGCAGCACAAACAACAATCACAACTACTACCCAGGGCGTGATAAAAAGTTCGTCATGGAAGTTCTATACGGACATTCAGCCGGGCGAGACCTTTGAGCTAACCACCGTGATGAGGTTTGATCCCACGTGGATAGAGCAGACA
>Ga0265798_10001237_pt1 | contig 40381 bp, 30 predicted proteins | sample P3T30metagenome_FD_192430 | JGI IMG/M metagenome (GOLD analysis project Ga0265798, IMG submission 192430) | Plant litter microbial communities from East Loma Ridge, Irvine, California - P3 T30 | ecosystem: Environmental > Terrestrial > Plant litter > Unclassified | place: USA: California... | reverse complement strand
AAACTGGTTGGCACCAAAATGATCATCGGAGGCACTGCAAATACGTTTGAACATGTTCAACAACGGGTGGCTGAAGGCGTGGATTACATCGGCCTTGGCCCCTATCGCTTTACCAAAACCAAGCAAGAGCTGAGTCCTATTTTGGGTTTGGAAGGCTATGCAGAAATACTTAATCAAGTTGATCAGGCAGGAATTAAAACGCCAATCATTGCTATTGGCGGCATAGAGACGCAGGATATTAAAAAAATTATGGAAACTGGTCTTTATGGCGTTGCGGTTTCGGGAGCGATCACCTATGCTACCGATCCGGCGGCTACGGTTGCTGAGATTTATGAACACATCAATAACACCTCTTTAAAAGAAGCTTAACACATGTTACACATCGCCGATAAAACATTCCGTTCACGCTTGTTTACAGGTACGGGAAAATTCAGTTCTTCTACTTTAATGGAGGAAGCATTGCTGGCATCTGGTTCAGAACTTGTTACCGTTGCACTGAAGCGGGTGGATATTAAAAACAATGAAGATGACGATTTATTGCTCCGTTTGAAATATCCGCACATCAATTTACTTCCCAATACATCTGGAGTTAGAAATGCAAAAGAGGCTGTTTTTGCAGCCCAGCTGGCCCGTGAAGCCTTAGAAACCAACTGGATTAAATTAGAAATCCACCCAGATCCGAAATACCTGATGCCGGATCCTATCGAAACCCTGAAAGCAACGGAAGAATTGGCCAAACAGGGGTTTATCGTATTGCCCTACATCCATGCAGACCCTGTTTTATGTAAGCGTTTGGAAGATGCCGGTACCAGCGCAGTGATGCCCCTTGGTTCGCCGATTGGAAGTAACAAAGGGCTGAAAACAATCGATTTTTTAGAAATTATCATAAGCCAAAGTAATGTTCCGGTAATTGTTGATGCTGGGATTGGTTCACCATCTGACGCGGCCTGGGCCATGGAAATTGGCGCCGATGCAGTATTGGTAAATACGGCCATTGCAGTGTCTGGCAACCCGGTCCAAATGGCCGCAGCGTTTAAAATGGCTGTGGAAGCCGGAAGAATGGCCTTCGAGGCCAGATTAGCCTCACCTGTATCACATGCCATCGCAAGCAGTCCACTAACCTCTTTTTTATATGAATAGCTTTAACGACCTTTTCGAAACCTATAGCTGGGACGAAACCAAGGCCAGCATTTACGCTAAAACTACCGCCGATGTAGAACGGGCTTTGGCTTCTCCGAAACGAACTTTGGAAGATTTCAAGGCACTGATTTCTCCGGCCGCAGCGCCCTACCTGGAGCAAATGGCTGTGATTAGTCAGCAGTTAACCCAAAAACGTTTCGGCAAGGTGCTCCAAATGTATGTACCACTCTATTTATCGAACGAGTGCAACAACATCTGTACTTATTGTGGTTTCAGTTACGACAATAAAGTGAAACGTAAAACGCTTTCGGCGATGGAAATTATGCAGGAAGTTGCAGCATTGAAAGACATGGGTTATGACCATGTTTTATTGGTTACCGGAGAAGATAATTTGAACGTTCACGTAGACTATTTCAAAAAAGTACTCGAACTGATCAGGCCTCACTTCGCCCATATTTCTATGGAAATTCAACCCATGGATGTGGAAGATTATGATCAATTAATACCATACGGCTTAAATACGATATTGGTTTACCAGGAAACTTACCATCTGGAAGATTATAAAAAGCACCATCCGAAGGGCAAGAAATCGAATTTCAAATACCGGGTAGAAACGCCAGACCGATTAGGGAAAGCGGGCATTCATAAAATGGGACTTGGCGTATTGATCGGACTGGAAGACTGGCGAACCGATTGTTTCTTTACTGCCCTGCACCTGAATTACCTCGAGAAAAAATACTGGCAGAGCAAATACAGCCTATCTTTTCCAAGGCTCCGGCCCTTTAGTGGCGGGTTGGAACCTAAAGTGGAGATGAGCGACCGGGAGCTGGTGCAACTCATTTGCGCTTACCGTTTATTTAACGAAGAAGTAGAACTCTCCATTTCTACAAGAGAATCGCCGGCATTTCGAAATCACATCATTAAGTTGGGAATCACTTCGATTAGTGCCGGTTCAAAAACAAATCCCGGTGGCTACGTAGTGGCACCAGAATCACTGGAACAGTTCGAAATCAGTGATGAACGTACGCCTGCTGAGATTGCTAAAATGATTGCAACACAAGGTTACGAAGCCGTTTGGAAAGATTGGGATCGCTGCCTGGCTTAACTGAATATACATGCTTAAGAAAGAAGAACTAAAACAATATAACCGCCAGCTTATTTTACCTGAACTCGGAATTAACGGACAGGAAAAACTCAAAGCAGCAAAGGTACTCATGATTGGTGCTGGTGGTTTAGGCTGCCCTGTTTTGCAGTATCTGGTGGCTGCCGGAGTAGGCAATATAGGGATTGTGGATGATGATTTGGTGGATGCGAGCAACCTGCACCGACAGATTTTATATTCACAGGCTGACATAGGTAAAGCGAAAGCTGCTATAGCCAAACAGAAACTGCAACAACTTAATCCCTTTATACACCTTACGGCCCATCAGGAAAGGGTCACACAGGAAAATGCTGCGAAGCTTATTGATCAATACGATTTAATTATTGATGGTTCGGACAATTTTCCGACGAGATATCTTGTAAACGACACCTGTGTAGCTCTGGGCAAAACACTCGTTTTTGGTTCTATCTTCAAGTTTGAAGGGCAGGTATCTGTGTTCAATTATCAGCAAGGGCCGAATTACCGGGATGTATTTCCGGAAGCCCCTGTAGGCAATGAAGTGCCGAATTGCTCGGAAATCGGAGTCATTGGCATATTGCCGGGAATCATTGGTACTTATATGGCTAATGAGGTGATTAAAATCATTTGCGGCTTTGGCGAAATACTCTCTGGCAAACTACTCACCCTAAATGCATTGGATAATAGTGTCAGTATATTTAAAATAGGCGCTCAATATCACGCTGTAACAAAATCTAGCGCCGACGGAAGTCAACTTATAAATCAAGTAGATGGTGAAATCTCAATGGATGTCTTAAAACACTGGCTGGCAAACACACCTGAAAAAGTGCATTTGATAGATGTACGGGAAGATTATGAGTTTGAAGAATACAATCTAGGTGGGGAAAATCTTTCAGTTTATAATCTTGCCGAACACATTTCGTCTTTTCCATTAGGTAAAAAACTGGTGTTCATTTGCCAGAGCGGGGCGCGAAGTAAAATGGCGGTGAACTTTGTCAAGCCTCTTTTTAAGGGTGAAATTTATAGTGTAGCAGGCGGAATTTCATGAGCAGGAATCGTACATATATTTCCATCCTCACCATTGCTGGATCAGACAGTGGAGGCGGCGCGGGCATACAGGCAGATTTAAAAACATTCAGTGCGCTTGGTTGCTACGGAACCTCTGCAATTACAGCCATCACAGTACAAAACACCTTAGGCGTAAAAGCGATTCATAAAGTTCCTGCAGAAATTGTTCAGGGGCAAATTAAAGCAGTAATGGATGACATTAAACCAAAAGCCATCAAGATTGGTATGGTTCATTCTGCAGCACTGGCAAGGGCGATTGCCCAGACTTTAAAAGCTTATCCCGATGTACCGATCATTTTTGATCCCGTAATGGTTTCTACCAGTGGCCACCGCCTGATTGAAAACGATACTATTGCAATGCTTCAGCAGGAATTATTCCCGTTAGCAATGCTGATTACCCCCAATTTGGATGAAGCAGAGATACTCGCCAGTATGAATATAAAAACCATTGATGATATGAAATTAGCTGCCGAAAAAATGATCAGTTCTGGCTGTCATGCTGTTTTAGTAAAAGGCGGACACTTAAAAGGTCCTGATCTTTTTGATGTATACCTTGATCAATCAGGGAACCATAAAATCTTTAAATCGACAGCTATCCATACACAAAATACACATGGAACGGGTTGTACCCTTTCTTCTGCTATTGCAGTTTATGTAGCTTTGGAGAATGATTTAACAAATGCTATTGCGCAAGCGAAATGTTATGTAGAGCAGGCGATTATATCAGGGCAAGAGATTAAAACAGGAGAAGGTAAGGGCCCTTTAAATCACTTTTTCGATGCTCAAAACCTGCTTAAAACAAGCATCATTTAGTCACTTTACTTCAGGTGATATTCAAGATTAAAACTTGAGTGTAGCAATCTATTTTTTTTCCAGGATTGGCGCTGCGACGGTGTAAAAGTCGAACTTTTTTAAAGAAACTCTGCCATTCAGTGTCTGCCCTTTTTTTAATTTTGAGGTAGCGCCGAACAAGGTTACCTTATTCGAAATCCAATCATCTTTGGCCGGATAAAAATCAATGTCTAAAGCATTTTTTCCGCTAATGAAGGTTAACGATAGCTTTTGATGATCGCAGTGCCTGATCTCAATAAAATCTACTTCATAACGCTTTGTAAACGAAAGCAATCCCGACCTAGCCTTTACAGTGAGATGATTTCCTCCCTTTACAACAGCAGAAACACCATCTTCCAGATAGCAGATGCGATTCAAATTTATCGCTTCGGCGATTGGAAAACAGAAATTCAATGCAATTATAAAAGTAAAAATGAGTTTCATGACCTGCAGTTCTATGTAACTATTGAAGTTATAAATTTCGCGGGTATAATCAACAATATTAATTGTTCCAGTTCGGAGTTATTAAATACGTGCGAGCGTGAACGCGCTTATGCTTCAACAGGCAGTTTTAAAGATTACAACCAAGGCAATTGCCAAAACTACTATAAACCGTATCCTTAATAAAGTAAAAGAGCTGTAAAATTCATATAAACTTTATACACTTCAACATGCTGTGATTTTTAGTTTTAGTACATTTGGATCGCAATTTCAGCGGTAAAGAAAAGGCTTAAAAGAGTTCCGCTGATGTGCACAACCATAATTTACAGTAACCGGATGAGTATGCAAAAGCTGCTGATGACGTTAAAAGTGGTCAGGCAACTGACTCCACCTGTAATTTATCTACAAGTATACAAATGAAGAAAAACCAATATCCCTTTCCGCTTCTCCTGATTATTGTCTTATTTTTTATCATCAACAATGCCCAGGCACAAACTGACACCAGCGAACATGTTATAGCCGGTCGCCAAAATGCAGCAGACCAGCAAAAAAAGCCTTATGTGATTTTGATTTCAGCTGATGGTTTTCGTTACGATTATGCAAAACGTTATCACGCAGATAGCTTATTAAAGCTAAGCGCAAACGGAGTTCTGGCAGAATCAATGATCCCAAGTTTCCCTTCGGTTACTTTTCCAAACCATTACACCATTGCAACAGGGATGTACCCATCTCACCATGGTTTGGTAAACAATACTTTTTTGGAAGAACGTACCGGCGAGAGATATTCAATGGGTTCGAAAGCTAAAGTAAAGGATGGTAAATGGTACGGGGGTGTACCGCTTTGGGTGCTGGCAGAAGAACAAAAAATGATCACTGCAAATATGTTTTGGGTAGGATCAGAAGCGGCAATTAAAGGCATTCGGCCAACTTATTACTACGATTATACAGAACAGATTGGTGTTGAAAAAAGAATTTCAATCATTAAAAACTGGTTAAGCCTGCCTGAAGAAAAAAGACCACACCTTATTACATTTTACCTTTCAGAGCCAGATCATGCCGGTCATACTTACGGCCCGGATGCTACTCAAACGGAAGCGGCTGTAAAAATGGTAGACAGCGTTATTAGTCAGCTCACCAAAGCAATAGAACCTTTAGGTCTGCCGGTAAATTATATTTTTGTTTCTGATCATGGCATGACTGCCGTAGACCGAGATCATCCTATTGCCACACCAAAAGCCATTGATACGGCCAAATATGTAATTGCTTCATCGGGAACACTGATGGATATTCATGCAAAAAACAAAAAAGATATCAAGCCTTTGTACGAAACCTTAAAAAGCCAGGAGGGCACTGATTACAAAGCTTATTTAAAAACTAAAATGCCGGCACACTTTCATTATGGTGCTAAAGATGATCGTTTAAACCGGATCGGTGACATATTGCTTGTTCCCGAATGGCCTCGCGTATTTTCTAACCGTAAACCAGGCATCGGTCATCACGGTTTCGACCCGATGCAGGTAAAAGACATGCATGCTACCTTCATGGCCTGGGGCCCTGCGTTCAGAAAACATTTAAAAATAGCTTCGTTCGAAAATGTAAATGTTTACCCGCTGATCACAGAAATTTTAGGTTTATCTTATCAGCACGAAATTGACGGAAAAATTGAGGTGTTAAAACCGATATTAAGAGATCAGCAAGAGCTGAAAGAAAGCATTTCCGGTAAGTAGGATAAAAAAAGCCAACCAGAAATAAACCTGGTTGGCGATGTAATGATTGATAAATGAAGTTATAGCAATGCTATTTGTTGTTTAATTTCTTAATTAGCTCGACTTCTTCCTTTTTGTAAGGTGTGCCGTCTTTTCTAAAAACTTCGTGGAACCATTCCTTTGGTTCTTCACCATTTTTAAGGGGCGTATCCCAGGCGTATTTCGTGTTGGATTTTCCATCAACCAAACCCCAGTTGATTGCCCCGATGTTCTCCTTTTTTAACAATGGCATCACATTTTCAAAACGGCTTCCCCTTGTTCTGGCCATATATTCGGTGCAAATCATCGGGCGACCATGTGAGCGAAGCATATCAATTACCCTTTGGTGCCATTGTGGTTCCTCGTAATCGTGGTAAGTAATAACATCAGAATTCAGGGCTTGAAATGCATTTAATTCTTTATAATCCCAAGCCCATAAACCAGCACTGATGGGCTGATCCGGATTCACTTCCCTGGCCCAGGTAAATACATTTTTTAAGAGTGGATATGAGGTGGTTAATTTGCCGGAATTGCCCGGCTCATTGTACAAATCCCATAAGAGAATGCGTTTATCCGTTTTAAAATGCATCATTACATCCTTAACGTAACGCGATAAAGCCGGAAAGTTTGCTTCCTGTTTCGAGTCCGGATCTCCGGGATCCTGCACCCAGCCCGAGTTATGAATTCCCGTTTTCGGTTCTGGTTGTTTGCCTGTTTTAGCCTGCTTGTTCCAGCAATCATCAAAAAACACAAAAATGGTTTTAATCTGGTGTTTGTTTGCAATGGTGAGGTATTGATCCATTCTCTTCTTAAAGCCCTGCTGATCTTGTTTCCAGGCGAGGCTATGCAGGTAAACCCGCATCGTATTAAAACCGATGGCTTCTGCCCAACCCAGTTCCTTATCTATTGTAGCCGGATCAAAGGTATCTGCCTGCCACATTTCTAATTGGTTTATGGCGGTACTGGGCAGAAAATCCGCTCCGTTAATCCATCTATACTGTTTGTACCAAGCATTCGCTTTGTCTATAGACCATACCTTGCCAACTACAGGCGTGCTGTTTTGGGCATAAGTAACGGAGGCTACACTCAGAAAAATTAATAACAGGTAATTGAAATGCTTTCTCATATTTTTGGTTTAGGTTATTTTTTTGGTTAGCTATTGAATAATTTCTATTTATTTTGCGACGGAATAGCAAGTTCCTGATCGCTTCGAACCGGAATACCAAAATTTGGCGAACCATCAACATTCCAGCTAAACTTTTGAGCCCTTGGCGAGCGTTGCCCGCCGCAGCCCTGGCCCGGTGCTGAATTGGCGTGGTATAAAATCCAGTCTTCCTTACCATCCGGAGATTTAAAAAATGAATTGTGACCAGGTGCATAAACGCCATTTTCTGCAGATTGCTTAAATACGGGCTGTTTACTTTTTTCCCACGATGTGCCATTTAATATATCTTTACCTTTTAGGGTTAACATGCCCAAGGCATAAAAATCTGTCCAGCAACCGCTGGCGGAATAAATCAGGAACACTTTATTGTTGTGCATTAAAATTTGCGGACCTTCATTAACATCAACATGTGGCGGATTACCCGGGTCATTTAAATCGCCATGCTTTTCCCATTCGAACTGGGGAGTAGAGATTTTATGTCGTTTACCGTCAATGGTCCAGGGGTTTTTCATTTTGGCAATAAAAATCTCCTGCTTCTGGTTGATGTCTCCCTCCCATCCAGCCCAAACCATATAAAGTTGATTTTGGTAGGTAAAAACAGATCCATCTATTGCCCACTTGTTTGTTGCATCCCCCACTTTACCTTTGAGTTTCCAGGTTCCGGTGAGCGGATCCTTCGATGTATTTTCCAACACATACATCCGGTGGTTCTTATTTTCGCCGTTATCGGCAGCAAAGTAAACATACCATTTCTGGTTGATAAAATGTATTTCGGGCGCCCAGAGTTCTTTAGAATAGGCTGTATTTGCCGGCGGAACAAATATCGTTTTCTGCTGTGCGGTTTTTAAATCTGCCAGGTTCTTCGTTTTCCAGATCACCAGTTTATTCTGCATGGAATGCGTGTAATAATAGTAGCCGTCTTTATAAATGCTCCATGGATCTGCTCCTGATGGAAGCAAGGGGTTTTTAAAGGTTTGTGCAATGCTCACCTGGAGAATAAACATCAACAAACAGGTCGACAATATCTTAAAAGTTACAACTGGTTTTTTCATCATTTTCAGGGCTCATAGACAAAGATGCATTTTGGTTAGTATCATCTGAGGTTTAACTAAACGGTTTTACTACTATTTATTTTCACCAATATCTGTTTCGAAGGTAGATTGATTTTTCTTTAAATGATGTAAATATTTTGTTTCAAAACCACACTGCATCTGCGGATTAGAGGCATTAATAATTTCCGCATTTTTATTTTGATCAAACCCGTAAAAACACCTGTATACCGGAGATAATTACCTGAAAAGCATATTACCGGGGCAAGGGCTCAACTATAAAGCAATTGTGCATGTTTTTAATAGGATAATCTGGTTATTTAAATCCAATACCTATACCATCTCAGTGACCTGATTAATCGGACAGCTATTTTTTAATTAAAAATGAAAAACATGGAATCACAAAAAGAACAACATTCAGAGGGCAAAGTCGCTCGTGCAATTGAAGAACAGACCGCTAAATTACCTTCAGACCTTTTCTTATGGAGTGCCCTGGCATCAATGGGCGTATCCTTAACCTTAAAATGTTTAGGGCGGAAAAATACAGCTTTATTTGTAGGCCAATGGGCTGCACCTTTTCTATTGCTGGGCTTATATAACAAAGTCGTAAAAACGGAAGGTCATGACCAAACAGAAGGCTAATTACCAGATCAGCCAAGCGTCTATACTGACCTTGGCTGATTTTTTTAATCGAAACGATATTACTACACGAATTTCCCGTGATCTGGTATAGCTACCGTAGCAAAATCCTCCACCAGTTTTTTCAGTCCTAAACGCAATTCGGCACCCTCCATGTATTGGCCATGGCCAGCAATAACTATTGCCGGACGTAAATCTTTCAGTTTCCTAACTGTTTCCCATGCGGCCTGCCAATCGGTAGTCAGGTACCTGGGTGGCCCCTGTACTTCTTGCTTTTGAACAAGCACTTTATAAAATGAGTCTTGCTTAACGGTGATGAAAGCATCGGCAGAGATCAGGATTTTATCTTGCTCACGAAAGAAAACAACCTGCCCTGGTGAATGCCCTGGTGCGTGAAGCCATTGCCATTCGGGAAGGCCAGGTAAACTTCCATCTGCAGGAAAGGGAGATACGTGCCCGGAAATATCTATGGGTTCGTGTGGGTAAAGCGAAGAAAGTTTCGCCAGTAAACCGCCTTCAACAGAACTATCAGGTTCCGGATATTCCTGCTGCCCGGTGAGAAAAGGCATTTCTAAAGGATGCGCATAAACCCTAACATCCCATTTTTCTAGAATCTCTACAATGCCGCCCACGTGGTCGAAATGCCCGTGTGTTAAAAAAATCGCCTTTGGTGGGTTGTCTTTCCCATAACGTTTCTCTGCCGCAGCAATAATTTCAGCACCGCACTTTGGCATCCCACAGTCGACTAAAAACCAGTCACCACCCGGCTTCCCCAGCATCACCACGTTCACAATCTGGTTGGTAAAATAATACACATCATCAGTTACCGATTGGCCATTCCCGCTTGAAAATGAAGTCATCGGAATCATTCTATTGTCTTTGCTCTGTTCCATCATTGTTAGTTTAAATAAAGCACTTAGGTAAAGCTGACTACTTCTTCCATTTCAGCTAAAACCATATTAATTTTATCAATCTCTTTTTTCTTAGCATTCAATAAATAAACTGCAGTTAACCGGCCATTATCTTTGCCTACTTCCAATCTGCTGGGCTTCATCCCTGTACTTTCCAGGCGTTTTTCCAGCTGGTAAAGTTTTGAAATTTCACCATCAATAAGTGTAATGGCAAGCATCTTTTCCTTCTTAAACCCCGAAACCATTTTTTCTACGTAGCCCACTAGCACGAGTACGATCAGGGTACTTACGGTAAGGAGAAAGGCCAGGCCGTGATAGCCGATCCCTGCTGTCATACCAATTGCGGCAGATGTCCAGATTACAGCAGCTGTGGTAAGTCCGCGAACGGAGATCCGATCCTGAAAGATGACTCCAGCGCCAATAAAACCTATACCTGTAATGATGTTGGCAGAGATGCGGTCGTCTGTTCCGGCGCCATGCCAGGAAACAATAGTGAAGATGGTGGAACCCAGACAGATGAGTATGATCGTTCGGAAACCAGCGGATTTGTTTCGGTATTCACGCTCAAAACCTATAATACTTCCGCATGCTACCGAAACGAGCATGGCTACTATATCCCTTGATTGTATTGTGAAATCCATATATTGTTTAACGGCTGTTACCTCATCTAAAACAAAAAGAAATTTACAGCGGTTTAGTTTTTTATTCCCTTATCTCTTTTCTCAACGGAACACTATTTAACATTTGGCTAAACCCATCTGCCTTTAGCCATGTTTTTAAAAGAAAAAGGTTATGAATAAAGACGAAGAAAACAAACTGGATAAAACCAAAACAACGGTAAGAATACCTGCTGAAGATATCAGGGCGGGCGCATCTGAAGAAGATCAATTGGAAAAACTTGCCGAAAATGCAGCGAAAGATCCAGTACCGAAGGAAGATCAGATTGGTGCTTCACCGGGTAAAGGGCCACGCAACGGAGAAGAAGATACCGGCAATTCCTAGCTTTGCCAGCAAATCCTTCTTTCGTCCCGGCTGATTTTGCAGCAGATCTGCGAAGCCGTTCTATAGCACTTATACTGGTCTTAAACCGATTGCTTTTAGTTAAAAGACTTTCTAAAGTTATTTGGACTCATTTCTGTATAGCGCTTAAATAACTTATTAAAAGACTGTGGGTGTTCAAAGCCCAGTTGGTAAGCGATTTCACTTACAGACATATCAGAAATGGACAGCTTCTCTTTCGCCAGCTCAATTAATTTATCATGAATATGCTGTTGTGTACTCTGGCCGGTTAGCACCTTTAATAAACCGCTTAAATAATTTGGCGACATGCTTAACTGTTCAGCAATATGCTGAACACTAGGCAGCCCCTTCTTTTGCAACTCGTCATCTTCAAAATAAGCGGAAAGGATGTTTTCCAGGCGATGCAGAACAGAATGGTTGGATATTTTTCTGGTGAGGAACTGGCGGTGATAAAACCGATTTGAATAGGTCAGCAGTAATTCCAGCTGGGCGATCATCACATTTTCGGTAAATTTATCGATGTTGGAATGGTACTCCTCCAGAATGTTCTGCATGATCGCTGCAATAGTGTGCTCTTCTTTCTCGGAGAGGAAAAGCGCTTCGTGTACCGAATAATCAAAAAATTCGTTTTGCTTAATGGTTTTGGCCAGGCTGGTGTTCCACAAAAAGTCGGGATGAACGAATAACATCCATCCCGAATGGTTTAAGGCCGTTTCGTCTTCCACTTCAATGCGAAAAAGCTGCCCTGGTGAAATGAAAAACATGATGCCTTCATCGAAGTCATACTGTTGTTGGCCATACTTCATTTTCCCGTTAAAATTTCGCTTCAAGGCAATGGAGTAGAAATCAAACACAATGCTGTTTTCTCCCTTAGGCATGGTTTTTACGTCATCGAGATTAATGACGCTTATAAGCGGATGCTCTGGTTTGGGCAAACCCCTGAACTGATGAAATTCGCTAATGCTTTTAAATCTATGAAAGTGGGTTCTTGCCATATGCTAAGCTAATTATTATTGGTTAAAAGCCACTGCAAATTCTTTTGCATAATCTGACATCTTTACTTTACCCATGACTGCGGGTTTATTTTGATTATAATCCTGTGCCAATAATCCACTCCGAAGGGCGACGTACATCTCCACTAAACCAGCAGCAATTTCTGGATTCATCCCAACAGTTATTAAACCGTTCAAAATTTCGTCATCAGAAACCACTACCCATTTCAAATCTGGCTGACCAATAGCCGCTCCTAAAATTCTGGCTGTTTCATTTCCGGAGAGATCTTCGCTGGCCACTGAACGGGCTTTCCTGCCCTCAAAAGGAGAAGTTAATTCTTCTGCAATTGCAGCAGCAATATCAAGTGGAGATACCCAGGGGATGATGCCATCGCCGCCATAATTAGCAGCAATTAGTCCTTTGGATTTAATCATCGGGATGTAGCCGAGTAAGTTGTAATAAAAAGAGTTTGGCCGCATGTGGGTAATAGCCACATCGGTTGGCAAGGCATTTAAAATTAACTCCACTTGATGCGCACCGCGCAAAATTCCGTTCCCTTCAGCTAGGTTGCCACCTATAGTACTTAAATTCACCACCTTTTTCACACCAGATTCCAGAACGGCATCGGCATAATGCTGACCTAAACTTTTGTAGTAAGCAAACAGATCGAAGTTATGATCCATATAATTTCCCGGAGGCACCATGGTGTAGACCGCATCGGCACCGGTGAAAGTCTGCGTTAAAAATTCAACATCGTGTAATGAGCCAATGGCTGCCTCAGCGCCAATCTCTTCAATCTCCTGCTGTCTTTCTGCATTGCTACTGATTACGGTAACGGCGTGTCCTTTTTGAACCAGTTCTTCGGTTAATGGTTTGCTAATATTGCCCAGTGAGCCTGTGATGATAATTTTCATTTTCTTATGTTTTGGTTTTTCAAAGGTCTGAAGAATGGATTTTTCAGATTAAGCCAAATCTCTTTTTGTTGTAGCCGAAAAATGAGTAATGAAGTATCAAACGAATCTAGGAGTGAAACTTTTTAAAGCGAAACAAAAAAAAGTTTACAATAAAAATGTTTCAGGTTTTGTAAACAATCTTTCTGTAAACAAAAAAAAGTTTACAACAAAAATGTTTCGTGTTTTGTAAACAATCTTTTTGTAAACAAAAAAAAGTTTACACATATTTTGTTTACAAATGAATTCACACACTATAAAGGAATAAGGAACACAACCGCGGTAAAAACAAACAAACATGCTAAGTCTATTATGGGTAGTAAACCATAGGAAGTTGATATGAAAAAGGTTTACACATCCACAATTCCGAAGAATTGAACATGTTAAGTATCATCGAACGCCTAATGAAAGATGCTGCTAAAATTCAGGCAATAGAAAAAACAGTTTAATTGATCAAAAAGCCTTGGTTAGCCATGCTAAAAAGCTTGATATAATCTAAAACGTGTGGAACTGAAGGCGAAATAACCTAGCATCCTAATCGTATCATTTATCATCATCTGCTACTTAATTCTAAACCTATCAATTAAATTATTTTCTCCAACTATATCCTGAATATTCTCTTTATCAGGTAGATAAATCAATCTGAAGCTGATTTCAAAAATATCATTTTGTTTCGGAGAATAAATCGACATTTCTACTGAAGCCGTTAATCTTTCATTAGTGTTGGAATAGTATGCGGGATGCCATTTATAAGTGGTAAAAATGTTTTTAAAATAATAGTTAATGGAATCCACTGGCTGACTATTTGAAATATCTACCTTGCCTTCTAGAATATTTCGAGCTTTATCAATTTAAAGTTATAATTCAATGGTGACATCGCATACCCGTTTTCTTTAGCCTCCATTTGTTTCTTCCTTAATTCACTTAATGGTAATTCTTTTTTTATTTTCTCCTTATTCAATAATTTTGGCATCTGTAAATCTACTCGAGTGCTTGCCTGGCTAGCATATTTTTTTGGGAATGAAGTTTTGCACGAAATGCAAAGCGAAAGCATGTATATTACACCAATTCGAAGAAAAATTTGAGCCAATCTCATAATTGTTGTTTTTTAAGCATAAATGGTGGTGTACCAATTGCACCAGAAAGTTTTATAGAAGTATTTTGATACTGAGTTCCATTAGGTTAAATATCTCCGTTTAGGGGTTGCATTTTTCCAGATAATGGTTTTGATCGTCATTTAATATTATTTTCGGATTAAGTCCAAATCGTCTTGTTACTCTTGTGCTATATCCAGCTTTACCAAATTCGTAACCATAAGTAAGGTCAATTCTTGTTCCCATAGGACTATATTTGAGTTTATAGGTTCCATTTCCCCAAAAAGTACTCGAAAATTTATTATTTTCGAAAAGCCTTAAAGTATCTCGTTCGTAAGGAATATCCACTAACCGTACTTGGTAATGAAAATTCCTATTTACATATGTACCAACTAGTGCTTCCGCACTAAAAAAATTATTATAAAAGTAGTATGCAATAAAAGGAGCAAGACCCAAGATTACATAGATTAGATTCTTTTTCATTTACTCCAAAATAAATAACTTTGATAGGTATTTGTTTCTTTTTTAGGACTGTACCAAGTTCCATCCCAAGTTAAAAAAACCGATTGCTTTATCAACAACCGGTTTAACTTAAAAAAATTAACCTATACTAAAAAATGTAAAACTTATGGAAACAACGGTAACATTTAAATCGCTTAATGGTGATAAATGTTAATACTCTACTAAAAACAAATCCTCTTCTTACCCTATAGGTTTCAGGATTCTTGCATTTCGGACACTTATGAGAAGGAACGTTCAATTTCAGATTGATTTTAATTGGGAGATATACAGTACTCACGAAAATAATGGTTTATGCAGATAAAAACTTACAAACTAGACCTAACTACCCGATCAGTCGATAAGCAACCGGTTTTTAAAGTTTATGCTAAGCTCAATCTTATATGTAACTAATTTTGATTGATTGAAATAATAAACTTTGTAGCCCGATATTAATTCTTGTTCTTTCTACGTTTAATTGAATATGAAACTCAACAAATGTTTATTCCTTGCGATTACGTTAGTTTTAATCAGCAACATCCGTGTTTTTGCACAATCAAATCAGCCTTCGAACCCCTTAGAAAGCAATCGAAAAAAAATCGATTCGCTGGATAAGCAACTGATTGAGTTACTCGCAAGTCGTGAGCTCATTGTGAAAGAGATCGGCATCTATAAAGCGAAGAATCATATCCCACCTTTGCAGCCTTCCCGTTTCCAGCAGGTGCTTCAAAAAAACATAGCCGCAGGTAAAAAACAAGGCCTATCGCAAGATTTTGTTACTGAAGTTTTCAACGCCATCCATAAAGAAAGCTTAAGAATGGAGGAAGATATAAAAGCACTAAATCCATAACCCATCTCTTCAATATGAAAAATACTTACGTGAACCTGTCGAAAAATTTAAAATCACTTTTCGACAAGCTCAATGTAATAATAGAGGCAATTTCACTCAAATGCCTGAATTTAGTATTTTCAATTTGCTGAAGTAATGGCTAGTTCAGCACCTTTTAATGATTTGCCTTTTACTTTAAGTACCATTTTGCCCTCTTTTTGGGTAGACTGTACCAAGATGACCAACTTACCGCTAAATAATTTCATGGTTGGCTTGTTGAACATTTCCAATGAGGTGGCATCTCCATTGCAAACTGCTTTGAATTTCCCCTCACCTGCTACCTCAAAATTTAGTCTTTCGTTAATTGTCGGGCATGGATTTCCGTTTTTATCCACTACAGATGCAGTAACAAAAGAAATGTCTTTTCCATCGGCAATAATTTGTTTACGGTCAGGATCAAGCACGATGCGATACGGTTTGCCAGCGGTTACCCTGGTTTCTTCCGCAACTGCTTTACCATCTTTATCATAAGCCACCACTTTTAACGTTCCAGGTTCATATTTTACATCCATCCACATCAAACGGTAACGGTTCTGCGGAGTGGAGTTGTTTTTCTTCTGCAGGCCTAAGCTCTTCCCGTTTATGAAAAGTTCGGCACTTTCATAGTTGGTATAAGCAAATACTGGTGTGGTCTGCCCTTCCCTGCCTTCCCAATTCCAGTGTGGCAGCAAGTGTAAAGTTGGTTTTTCCGTATTCCATCTGCTTCTGTACAGGTAATAGCGGTCTTTTGGAATCCCGGCTAAATCGCACATTCCAAAGTAAGAACTGCGGGATGGCCAGCTTTCATCATAAGGTGTAGGCTCACCCAGGTAATCGAAGCCTGTCCATACAAATTCACCGATTACCCAGGGCTTATCGTCCTGCATCACGAAGTCATCATCCGGTACGTTAGACCAGTCGCAACACTCTAAATCATAAGACGAACTTTGGAAATCGCTGTATGTTTTGTTCTTTGCTTTCACTACCGGAAACTTATAAATCCCTCTTGAACTAACTGTTGAAGCGGTTTCTGAACCCAACAACATACCTTGTGGAAAAGCTTTATAGGCATCCTCATATAAGTGCACCCGGTAGTTTAAACCCGGAATATCCAATAGCGCACCAAAACCAGAAGCCATCGTAGCTTTTACCTGATCCATGCCCACCGTTACCGGACGCGTTGGATCTTCCCTATGAAAAATTTCCTGTAACCATTTTGCCCGTTTCACGCCTTCCGCACCAAATTGATCCGGCACTTCATTCCCCGAGCTCCACATTACAATACAAGGATGGTTTCTGGTTGCTTTCACTAAATTAACAACATCTTTTTCAGCATCTTGCTGGAAGAAACGGTGATAACCATTTTCTACTTTGGCTTTTGCCCACTCATCAAAAGTTTCCGCCAGGAACATAAAACCAAGTTCATCACATAGTTCCAGTTGCTCTAAAGAAGGCATATTATGCGAACTGCGAATGGCATTGCAACCCATATCTTTTAAAATTATCAACTGCCTGCGCAATGCGGCAACATTGATAGCAGTACCCAGCGGACCTAAATCATGGTGCAAACAAACCCCTTTAAATTTACGAACGGTACCGTTCAGACTGAAGCCTGTTCCGGCAGCATAGCTGATGCTTCTTACTCCAAAACGTGTAGTCACCTCATCTAAAATTTTATCTCCATGATATAACCTTGAAACTGCTGTATACAAATATGGCGTTTCAGGACTCCATAAACTTGGATTTAAAAGCTTAATATTCTGATCTGCCTCATTGCCAAAAAAGGTTTTTGCCGTATCAATTGTTACAACCTGGCCTTTGTTATCTAAAATTTGTGTAATCAGTTTAGCACCAGTTGCCGATAATTTCGTTTTGATATTTACTTTAGCAAAAGCCTTGCTAACCTCCGGCGTAGTGATGCTTACCCCCCACTGCTCGATGCTCTCTTTATCTTTGGTAATCAGGCGAACATTGCGGTATAAGCCTGCGCCGGGATACCAGCGCGATGATTTAGGCTGGTTGCTCAGATGAACAGCCAATACATTCTTTTGGCCTGCTAAAACATGATCAGTGATATCAATATAAAAATAGTTATAACCGTAATTCCACTCGCCAACCTTATGGCCATTTAAATAAACTTTCGGCTCACTCATCGCGCCATCAAACTGCAAAATGATGCGTTGTGTTTTTGCGCTTGCCGGTAATGTGAAGGTATTGCGGTACCATGCTTCACCGATGTAAGGCAAGGCGCCCGTACGACCAGTTTTCTCGCTTGGCTTTGATTCCCCATTTTGAACGATGGCTACCATTTGTTTGTCGATTTCCTTATCGAAAGGCCCCTCAATTGCCCAGTCGTGCGGCACAGTAACGGTTTTCCAGGCGCGATCATTGAAGTCTTTAGCGAATGAAGCTTCATTTTTACCTTTAAAGAATTTCCAGCCATCAGTGAGTAAAACTTCAGTTCTTTGCTGACTAAAGGCATTTAATGTTGTTGTAGTAAACAGCAACAGGAGCAGAAAAATTTTGAACGGATGAGATCTTAGCATAATATTGATTGGATGCTGTTTGATAAGCATTTTAATTTTCATAAATGATCAAGATAAAAATAATATGTGTTAAGCCTTCAGCAAAGCGATGCGTATCGCCCTTTTTACAAAGCCTATTTTAAATAAACAGCTGATATGGTTAGGTTAACGGGTTCGGGGTTTTGGCTACTTCCGAAAGTAACTTCCAGCTTTTCCATATTTTTCAGATCGAAATCTGCTTTTGTTGGCGATTGATAATATAGTGGAAGGAACCCCGGATATGGCCGTGGCAATAGTAACTGCTGGTCTGCCTTGAACTGGTTTAATGGAATCTCAATTTCCTGAAACGCCTGATTAGCAGATATCGCTTTCGAAAAAAAATGCGCGTCGGTATCAATCAACCCTACTTTCACCCTGGTACTTGAACCGTTTGATTTCAACCTGATTACTAAAGTTTTAATTTGCGCTACATCTGCAACTCTTCCCTCCAGATAATCGGCGATATAAGTTTGAAAGCCCATAAGCGAATCTTTTTCCGGCGCGTTCATCGAAAGCCTAAGTTCCAGGTTTAGTGGATTTTCAGATGAAGTGAATTCCATCTTATTATTTTTCCAGTTGGGATTATAGATGTTGATCTGATTGCGGTCTGCAGCGGGATTAAATATTTCCAATTGTGCATTCTTCGCGGCTATGTAGGTTTGGTAACTTTCTGCTTCCAGTTTATCCCAGGCGTAAGGATTACCAGTAATGTTTCCTGGGAAGGTGACAAAATTTCCATCAGCCTGTTTCACTATCATTTTGTAAGTTAATAAACCAGGTTTGATGAAAGCTGAAGGAACAACAGCGGTAAGAACATGATCATTAACCATTTTCAAACCAATGGTTTTCCATTCGCCAACTGCATTGTTCAGTTCCAGATATATGGAATCTTGCTTGTTTAAGCCAAAAGCTTCGACATGGAGCACAAGATCTTGTTGCGCGCTTGCTGTTTTATGTGCAACGTGTTTTACAAAAATACCCTTCAAACTTGATGGTGGTGCTACGAAATCTCCAAGAAGAATATTCTGGTAAGCATCTTTAGCGCTAAATGTCGACTTCACTCCTTTTCTAATCAACAGGTAAGTTCCTGGTGTAATTTCGAATCTGCCATAGGTGGCCGTATTCGCGGATGTATTTCCTACATTTAAGCCTTTAATATCAAAATCTTTTCCCAGATCTTGCAGGTTAAGTTTCATTTCTATATTCCTCCAGCTAATTGCCGTTACTGTTTTTTGTGGCGACGCTTTTGCAAAAGGATCATTAACCGGAACGGCATCGGGCATCACTTCCAGTCGCCACACGCCGCTCGTCAGCTGATCAATAAAATAGGCCCCCTTCCCTGGATAATCCACTAACGGTGAACTGCCCACTCCGGCAATATGCTTAAGCTTAGTTGCATTTAACGGTTTGGTTTGCGTTGAATTGGAATAATAAAAAGCTTCTGCGGTGTTCATTTCGCTAAGCGATTTTTGATAATCTAATCTGAAATCTCCAAAGCTGGTTTCACTTTTTTGTTGCGCAAGTCGTGGGAGCTGATGAAATACCTTTGAAGCAATGAGTAAACTGATTGCTTTAGATGGCGTGTAGGCCAGATTTAAATAATGTGTTTGGTATTCCGTGTTGCCATAAGCGGTAGCCATAGGATCATAAGCAAATTGCGTGGCCCATTGAAAACCTGCTGCCCTAAAACTTTCCGCCATCGCCGGATACATGATCGGCGCCATTACATCCCCGGCATCAAATTCATAAACAACTTTTGCCCGGTTTTTAAATGTGGAAATGGAATCAAAGGGAATTTTATAAGCCGCTACATTTGGAAGGAAATTTCCTTTCTGCGTATGACCTGCCACTAAGCCTGTTGGATACCATTGAAAACTATGTCCCTTTACATCTGCTTTAACAATGGCAGCAGCATATTTTGGCGATTCACTAATGTTGTAAAAAATAGGTTTGGTCCATCCTGTACTTTTAATGGCATTCGCCATCCTATTGATATAGGCGGTAGTGATCTCGGGTGCGCCGCTATGTTGTGGTTCATTATTCACTTCAGTGGCAAGAATATCAGCATCTTGCTGGTAAGTTAAGCCTGTGTAAGGATTTTTATGTTTAAAGAATTGTTTGAGATAATTCTCCTGCGCTTTAAAAGCCGCTTCATTAATTAGTGCATCATGTTTACCGTACTTACTGGAAAAACTTCCTGTGCGTTCATCTTTCTCCGGGTAGCCGTTTCCCCAGAAAGCAATCGGTGTAACCAGGGTTTTTATTTTCCTTTTTTTAAGTTCAGCCAGGAGAAAATCGAAAAACCTCAGGTGTTCGTTGTTGATTAAATTTCCTTCAGCATCTGAAATCTCTGTATCCCAAACATGTACCCTGAAGGCATCTAAACCTAACCTGGAAAAATGATAAACGTCATCTTTAATGGCCTGCTCAGCAGTAATCCCGGTTTTTAAGATGGCGCGGTTACCGTACGCAAAGGGTGCAGTATAATTGGTTCCAAAAAATGCAGCTTCTTTGTGGTCCTTCTCCCAGCGGATCACGCCTTTGGAATCTACATAAATGCCTTGTTTATTTTGGGCAGATGCAAAAAATGTAAAAGCAACCAAGACTAAAGAAAGCAAACATTGTTTATTTAAAATCATGTGAGAAGTTTTTTTACTTGTCAAAATTTGATTAGTAGTATTATTTATAATTATCCTGCCCTTTGGTAAACCTTTGATGCTATTACAAAATAGGATTAACCACAGATGAAAAGGATGGACACAGATATAAAATCCATGTTTATCTGTGTCCATCTGGGGTCAAAATCCCTTAAATTACAGCAGCGAGGAAACCCTCTGATGCTATTAAGTTCAGCTAAAGATATTAACCACAGATGAAAAGGATGGACACAGATATAAATCCGTGTTTATTTGTGTCCATCTGTGGTTAAAAATCCTAAATAACAACAGCGAGGAAACCCTCTGATGCTATTAAGTTAAGCTAAAGAGAATTAACCACAGATGAAACGGTTGGACACAGATATAAATCCGTGTTTATCTGTGTCCATCTGTGTCCATCTGTGGTTAAAAACCCTTAAATAACAACAGCGAGGAAACCCTCTGATGCTATTAAGTTCAGCTAAAGAGTATTAACCACAGATGAAAAGGATGGACACAGATATAAATCCGTGTTTATCTGTGTCCATCTGTGGTTAAAAATCCTAAACTAACATCAGCAGGGCAAACGTCTGATGCTATTTAGCCAAAAACAATATTAACAACTGATGAAATGCATGGACACAGCTATTAAAAATCCTAAACTAACATTAGCAAGGCAAACATCTGATGCTATTTAGCCAAAACAATATTAACCACAGATGAAAAGGATGGACACAGATATAAATCCGTGTTTATCTGTGTCCATCTGTGGTTAAAATCCCTAAACTAACATCAGCAGGGCAAACATCTGATGCTATTTAGCCAAAACAATATTAACAACTGATGAAATGCATGGACACAGCTATTAAAAATCCGTGTTTATCTGTGTCCATCTGTGGTTAAAATCCCTTAAATACAACAGCGACGCTCCCTCCAAAGGAGAGGAATAGTTGCAACTTAAACGCTTGCAAATTAAGGCAAAAACGCATCCATCGCAACTGTCGGTTTGCCAGAATCATCAAATGCACCCAACTTGTAACCATTCCAGCTGTTGTAAGATTGTGGCTCCCAATAAAAGACACCCAAGCCTTTATTGTTGGCGAGCGATTTATTTTTTGCCATAATATCTCTGATAAAATCTCTGCAGGCAACAGCATCGGTTACCGGCATTCCAACTTCACAAATCATTACTTCAGAACCGTAACGGGCAACCATATCACTCATATTGGCCAAACATTGTGTGTTTTTGGTTGTCCAGTCTGCAGCTGTTGGATAAAGTGACATGCCGACCACATCCCACTTTGCACCATTGGCCTTTAATCCGTCAAAAACCCACCTGAATAAACTGTTATCAAAACCGTTGGAGATGTGCACCACTACTTTTGAACCTGGATTTACCGACTTAACCCCATCATAACCTGCTTGAATTAATTCAGCAAAGTTTTTCATACTCAAGGAAGCTTTTCCATCGTTCCATAGCATGCCATCATTGGTTTCATTTCCTACTTGCACCCATTCAGGGATGATATTTTCTGCTTTTAAAGCCGTTAAAACGGAAACGGTATGGCTGCGAACAGAAGCTTTTAAGGCTGTAAAATCCTGATTTACCCAAGCAGCAGGTTTATTCTGCTGCGCAGGATCTGCCCACGAATCGCTATAGTGAAAATCGATCAGCAAACGCATATTTGCTGCTTTCGCACGTTTCGCCTTCGCCAGTACATCCGTGGTATTGTTATAGCCAGCAGTTGGATTTACCCAAACCCTTAAGCGAATGGTATTAATGCCTTTATCTTTCAAAATCGTAAATAGATCTTGCTGCACGCCGGAACTATTGAAAAATTTCCTGCCCACAGCTTCCATTTCTGTTACCCAGCTTACGTCTGCGCCTTTGGCGTAAGTGCCTGGTGCATCAGGTTCGGGGTAAAACTGCGTTTCTCCTTTTATTGTTTTTTTGCAGGCCAGGCTGGTGATGATTACGATGGCGAAAAAACCAACCCGTTTGATATCTTTTATTGTAAACATGTTCATTTTATTTAATGGTGTACGTATAATTTCCATCGCCTGCGCTTAAATCAAGCGTTACAGTGAACACGCCGGTTTTGGTTACAGGGATATTGATTCCACCCCAGGCTGGTGCGCCAGCGAACATTAAATTACCAGATGCATCTACCTTATAACTAATATCATAACTACCATTGCATGTAAAAACGAAAGCTTTTCCCGCAGTTAGGGCTACATTTGCAGCTTCGAGCTTTCCCGTTGCGGCGTTAAAATTAAGCGGCGTTGAGGTAAGGCTCCAGCCATTGTCATCACCAGAGATAAAAAATTTCACTGGCGTATAAGAAATCGTTAAGGCATCTACATCTGCATTCACTTTTAAATAAGCAGGCGACGGCGTAAGGTATAAATTACCACTATTCAGGCTCATGGTTGTTGCTGTTCCGCCCCAACCGTATACTTTATTTGGATCTAAAGTAGAAGCCAGCTGAAAAGCATCTCCGCCAAAACCGTCGGCATTTGGCAGATTCAGGTAGCCTTCGTATTTGCTGTTAAATTTGGCGGAGGTTAATAAGAAACCATTGGTTCTTGTACCTGGTGTTTTCCATGAATTACCTCCCCTAACTAATAATGCCGGGTATTCTACCGTAGCTTTGTATGGATTTACAGTTAGCGTTATTGTAGAATAAACCGGTTTAATGGTCGAAGCTACCCCTGTATTCTGATTGACTTCGGCTTTTAACCTTACCGCTAATGTACTTACCGTTCCCGTTGGCAAATTGAGTTGCACACTGGTAAGCGAATTGAAATCTGCACCAGTGTATATTTTTGATAAAGTTCCTTCCGGTAATTTGACTACTACTGCTTTTCCCCAGGCATTTGCGCCGCTGGTATCAGCAGGGAGATCAAATTCCAGGGAATAGGTTGGAACGACAGTAGCGCCAAAGTTTGCGGCATTGAAACTGAAGGTAACTACATTCGCAGCATCAGTTGCCGCAGTAAGTACGACAGCAGAAGCTGAACTTTTAAAGGCTAGCGTTCCGGCTGATGGTACTGCAATTACATTGGTACTCTCCTCTTTCTTGCAACCGAACATTACGGTGCAGAGCAGCAGGATAATTGCTAATTGATTGAATATTTTTTTCATTTTCTGAAGCGTGATTAGTAACCTGGATTCTGACGAAGGTTTGGATTAGCAGAAAGATCTGTTGGCGGCAATGGAAACAGCGAAAACCTGCTGTTCACTGCTGCGCCGTTCCTCACACCACCTTTCCATGCCCATAAATAAGCAGCGGTAGTAAATTTGTTATAACGAATTAAATCCGTTCTTCTGAAAGCTTCATACCAAAGTTCTCTTCCGCGTTCATCTAAAATAAAATCGGTGGTTAAAGCACTTGATGTGATGTTGCCCGCTGCCGTTCCGTTATAAGCCCGGGTACGGAGCCTGTTTATGTAATCTAAAGCTGTGGTTAAGCTTCCTCCTGTTCCACCTCTCAATACCGATTCAGCATAGGTTAAATAAGTTTCACCTAAACGAAATAGTGGAAAATCAATATCAGAGAAATCCTTCGCCACATCCTGGTGAGGCGCTGGTCCGCCGGAACGGTTTTTATTTCTGTATTTGGTACTTGAGTAACCATCTGTAGAGGTATATAAATCAGTTACTTCCAGGTTTTGCCCCGTCATATAGAATTGGGCGCGGCTATCCGTAGCGCCGGTTCTGTCTGTAAAGAGGTTTACAAATTGTTGCGTGATGCGTAGGCCTCCCCAGTTACCGCTGGAGCCGGAAACCTCTGCAGGTACACCTGCCGGACCGTGCATTAGATAAGTTGTACCCCCGAAATTTTGTGTACTGGTACCGTCATAGTTGATGGTGAAAATAAACTCATCCCGGTTTAAATGGTTATCAGCAATGGTTAATTCACGATAGTTATTGTGCAAGGCGTAACCTGCTCCTGTAATTTTGTTGCAATAAGTGATGGCATCGGTATACCTAGCCGTTCCGGTGTATACCTCTGCATTTAAATAAATCCGGCTTAATAATGCCCAGTCAGCCGCCTGATCTGCACGACCATATTCGTTTGCTTTCGGAGCAACCAGATCACTTTCTATTGCTTTCAGCTCAGATTCTACATAAGTGAATAAATCTTTGCGGGCAATTTGCTTTGGTAATTCTTTGCCGCCAATTTCCGTCGTTTCAGTTACCAGGGGTACATTACCATAAAGATCCATTAATACCGAATATTGAAAAGCCCTGATGAAACGTGCCTCTGCCCTGAATCGGCGTACCTGATCTGCATCGGCTCCGGTGATGCCTCTTTTACTCAAATTATCATCAGAAGACTGATTAATGAAATCGTTGCACAGGGTGATTTGAAAATAAGAGCGGTAGTACAATCCGTTAATGATGGAGTTGGTAGAAGACCAGCCTAATTCATGTAAGCCCAAAATCCCGCCATCACTTTGCCAAGACCATACGGCTTCGTCGGTAGTAAGCTCCTGCAGGTTCCAGTATAACCTAAGAAAATCGGAGTTCCCTTCATCCTTAATGATTTCTGTAGGAATATCCGGCTGACCGACAGAGGCATTTCCGGTAAGGGCAAAAGCGCCATATACTTTGGCTAAAGATTGTTTGTAACCAGCTGCCGAGGTGTACACATTGTCGGCAATCAGATCGTTCGTTGGTGTCAAATCCAGTTTGGTACAGCCAGTGATGAAAAGGGAAGCACTGCAAACCAACACGAACATTTGTAAAACACGTAGTTTCATATATTTTTGATTAAAACGGTTCATCGTAGTTGTTATAAATCGTTAATAATTAAGATTTAAGCCCAGAGAATATACACGAGGTCTTGGATAGATATTGTTATCGATGCCGGAAGCCACTTCAGGATCTAGTCCTTTGTATTTAGTAATTACAAATACGTTTTGCACGCTTGCTGTTAACTGTAACTTCGCCTTGCTGTTAAATAACTGTCCGAATGAATACCCCAGGTTGATGTTGTCCATCCGCAGGAACGATGCATTCTGAACATAATAATCGCTTAATAATTGTTGCGTTCTGAAATTGGTGGTCAGGTAGTTTGGCGAGGCATTTAAGATTACCGATGTACCGGTAATCTGTGCCAGGTTTCCGCTTTGGCTATAATTGTTGTTATAAACATAATTGCCCAGATTAGCCCTTAGCGTGAAAGACATGTTCCAGCTTTTATAGCTTAAGTTATTACTTAAACCTAAGAACAATTTCGGATCGGCTTGTTTACCTTTCTTTAAGTCACTCGCCGTAATGGTACCATCGCCATTTTGATCTACATATACACCTTCGATAGGGTTTCCTGCCTGATCGTAAACCTGTTCAAAAAGGTTAAAAGTACTTTTCGGACCAGCCACTGCATTTAAGAAAACAAACTGACCACCAACACCACCGGCAATTGAACCACTTGGGAATCCCGGATAATTTGGATCGTTAGGTACTACGGTAAGATTCGTAATCGTATTTTTATTGTAGGTGGCATTTACGCTAAAATCCCAGTTGAAATCTTTTGTCTTAACAGGATTAAAATTTAAAGTCATTTCCACCCCTTCATTTTTCATATCACCCACATTTACGATTGCCGTTGCCGCGAAATTGGTTCCTGCTGGTTGTGGAATTCTGTTGAGTAAATCACTGGTTTTCTTCTGATAAAAATCTAAACTACCACTGATTCGATTATCCAAAAAGCCGAAATCTAAACCAATGTTAGCTGTTGCAGTTTCTTCCCATTTGATGTTGGCGATGTAGGCACTCGGACGGTACATCTGGTAAAAAGTATCGCCAAACTGGTACTGCGCATTCAGCGAACTCAACCCATAGGTTGATAAGTAACCGTAATTATCAATTCCATCCTGCTGACCAGTAATACCATAACTTGCGCGCACCTTTAAGTTGGATATAGCATCAATATTTTTCAGGAAGGTTTCATTTTTAGCCGTCCAGGCTAAGGCCACAGAAGGAAAAGTACCATATTTAAATGCCGGGCCAAAACGCGATGATCCATCACGGCGAACCGTAGCCGTTAATAAAAAGCGTTCGTCGTAATTATAATTGAATCGCCCGAAATAGGAAATTAAACGGTATTGAGGCTTATTCAAGGCGAAAGCCGGATCAGAATTGGCAACCTTATTCCCTACCGCATCAAAAACCGGATAAAAATATTGTGTTGTTAAATAATCATTGTAAGAATAACCTGCGGTTGCATCTATCCTGCTTTTAATCGATTTAAATTCTTTTACATAGTTGAGGTAAAAATCCAGAACGGTGTTTTGTCTGTTGGTTTTATATTCATTTCTTACACCATTGCTCACAATAGATTCGGCAGCGTTCGGATCGACATAAACCGTCCCTTTACCGCTTGCAACGTCATAAGCAGCGTTGAAATTGGCATGAAGTTCTGGCAAAAAGTGAAAGGAATAATCAAGTTGCAAGTTGCCGATACTCCGCATAGGCTTAGCACGATCCTCTCTCTGCTCCAGTAAACCTACCGGATTTCTCCCCACCAAATTGGTTAAACCTGTCGGGCTGGTTGGATCCAGCCATTCCCAATACCCGTTATAGGCAGATCTGTTGGTATAAGTGGCTTGTGTAGGATCGAAACTTACGGCACCCCCGATAGCAGTTGTGTTGGCGAAACGTGTTTTCTGCATGCTTCCTTTCAGGTTTAAATCTACCTTTAAATGATTATCAAAAAAACGTGGATTTAATACCAGGGCAGCAGATGTTTTCTCCAGTTGATCAGTTCTTAACAAGCCTGTTTGGTTTTGATAGCCTATGGATACACGATAAGGCAATTTTTTTATCCCTCCGCTAATGCTTAAATTGTTATCACTAGAAAAACCATCCTGATAAATCAGATCCTGCCAATTCGTATTGAAACCGCCAAGCTGTACTTTCTGCGCAGTAGTTCCGCGTTGGTTTACTATACTACGAATTTCATCGGCACTTAAAACCTCCAGTTGTTTCACAATTTTGGAAACCGAATTAACCGAGTTGAAAGCAACCTTTAATTCATTGCTTAAGCCTTTTTTGGTGGTGATAATGATTACGCCGTTTGATGCCCTGGCACCATATATGGCAGCGGCTGATGCATCTTTTAATACCGTAAAACTTTCAATATCATTAGGGTTAATAAAACTTAAAGGATTTGAAGCACCAGAAACCCCGCCACTTTCTAAAGGCACGCCATCAATCACAAATAATGGATCGTTGCTGGCATTTAATGAAGAACCTCCACGAATCCGGATGGTGCTACCCGCTCCCGGCTGTCCGCTGTTAGACGTAATCGCCACGCCAGAAACCTTTCCCGAAAGCATTTGCTCGGGCGTAGTAATGCTTCCTTTCTGGAAATCTTTCACCCCCACCACAGCCACCGAACCTGTTAAATCTTGTTTCCTGGTGGTACCGTAACCCACAACCACTACGTCATTTAAAGTAGAGGCGTCTTCGGTAAGGGTAATGGTTAAATTAGTAGATTGAGAAACTGGAATTTCCTGCACTTTGTAACCTATAGAGGTAAGTACTAAAATCCCGCTTGCAGGAATTTTAATCGTGAAGTTTCCATTCCCATCAGTAGAAGTTGCGGTAGCCGTTCCTTTTAATCGAACGCTTACCCCTGGCATACCCAAATTATCAGGAGCTGTTTTCACCACACCAGTAATTGTAGCCTGTTGTGCAAAAAGAAATCCATGGGTAAAAATCAATAGCAATAGCATGAACATTCGCTTGTTACTATTGAAGAAAAAAGTAATCATCTGCATAGAAATATCGGTTAGAATTATGGATACAAATAAAGCTTTTATCCCCTTTTCCGCTTTGTGCTATCGTGCATTCTTTTGGTTCTATTCGTCATAATATCGCCCTATTTGCTTATAAATCATACATCTTGATTAAATAAGGTGAAAAATGAATTACATTTGGAAGCCATAAAACCCTTTGGGCAAACCCTGTAAATGATTCGTCAAACTAAATTTATTTTGTTCCTTTTACTCCTCGTATCAGCCATAAGCGGTTATGGACAAAATCTAAAATTTAAGCACATCAACGTTGAACAGGGTTTATCAAACAGCACTATCGAATGTATTTTTCAGGATCACCGCGGCTTCATCTGGTTCGGTACCCGCGACGGTTTGAACCGTTACGATGGCAACCAGATTACCGCTTTTAAAAGCGATGGCAAGCCCGGTAGCATCAGCGATAATTTCATCAGGTGTATCATAGAAGATCAAGATCAAAATCTTTGGATTGGAACCTCCAACGGACTCAATAAATTTAATCCCGAGCAAAATAAATTTACCAGCTACGCCAGTGCTGGTCACAACAGCAATATCATTACTACTATTGCCGAAAATAAAAATGGGATCTGGGTGGGTACCTATGGCGGCGGACTTTTTAGAGCCAACCAAAAAACGCAAAGCCTCATACCTTTTGTTTATAAAAATCCTAAACAGGCTGGCACGAAGAAAGATTTTATCAATGATATTTACAGCGATGCTGATGCGAAACTCTGGATAGCAACCGATGCTGGGGTGGAGCTGCTCAATACAGTAAAGAATACAGCTGAAACCAAAGTAAGTGGTTATAAAATCAGGGTGATTGAAAAAGCCAAAGACAATTCTTTCTGGATGGCGACAGAGGAAAACGGCCTCATTCATTTGGATGTTCAATACAATACCAGCAAAACTTACCTCCACGAAGAAACAAACAAAAATAGTATTGGCAGCAACCTCGTGAGGGCTATTGCATTCGACCAGCAAAACAAGGTGTGGGTAGGTGGCATTAATGGTGGATTGAATCTTTTTGACCCGGCCACAGATCAATTTTCTTACTATCAAAATAAAGCTGGCAATGCCTCAAGCCTTTCTCAAAGAACAGTATCAGCCCTTTTTGTAGATAATCAGGGCAATTTATGGGTAGGTACACACCGTGGTGGCGTTAACCTTTATAGTCCGCAGGCAGAGAAATTTAATTTATTCAGGCAAGAGCCGGATAAAAACAGTTTAAGCTATAACGATATCAGGGCCTTTTATGAAGCCGATAATGGCGAACTATACATTGGTACAGATGGCGGTGGCTTGGATATTTACAACAAAAAAAGCAAATCGTTTACACATAACCGATCTGATCCATTTAACTCAAAATCGATTGGTGCTGACGCCATTTTGGATATTACCAAAACCAAAGCCGGATTATTGATTGGTACCTGGGCTGGCGGATTGAACCGGATGAATGCTGATGGAACGTTTACCAGATTTAATCATAACGATAAAAATCCAACCTCTATTTCATCAGATTATGTGCAAAAATCTTTTGAAGACAGTGAACATAACCTCTGGATTGGCACCTATTATGGCGGATTGAACCGATTTGATCCTGAAACAAATAGGTTTAAACGAATTACGGAAGGCGCAAAAGGCACCCGGTTAATTGGCAATAACATCGTAGCGATAAATGAAGACCTTGCAAAAAACCTGTGGATCGGTACTGACGATGGCGGCTTGAACCGTTACAATTTAAAAACGAAGGTATTCACCCACTACTTTACCGAAGGAGGCAAGAAACCAGATTTGCGGGTAATTTTCGTTGAGAAGAAAGGCAACTTGTGGATCGGTCAGGCAGGCCTTTACCGTTTTGATGCCCGTCGCAATAAATTTGCTATTGCTACACAAAGGGCCAGCCTTGCCACTGCTTTTATCAAAGGAATTACGGAAGATGAACAGGGCAATCTTTGGATTTCTACCGCCAACGGTTTGGTTAAATTTAATCCACAGCACCAGACCTTTAAACGATATAACGCTGCCGATGGCTTGCAGGGTCTAGAATTTGAATCAAACGCATTTTTAAAAACTAAAGATGGTGAAATGTTTTTCGGTGGAATAAATGGATTTAATTCGTTTTTCCCGAAGGATATTAAAACCAATGCTTTTATCCCGCCGGTATACCTTACGGAATTGAAAATTTTCAACAAGGTGATTAGTCCCCAAACGGATGATGCAATTTTAGAAAACGATATCAGCTATACTAAAAAACTGGATTTAGATTATGATCAGGCAACTGTTGCTTTTCGGTTTGCAGCGCTGAATTATGTATCGAGCGAGAATAATCATTATGCCTATAAGCTTGAAGGTGAGGATAAGGACTGGATTAATATTGGCAACAGCAGGCAAGCCGTTTACACCAACCTCGATCCCGGCAGCTATACATTTAAAGTACGTGCCTCCAACAATGATGGCATCTGGAACAAAGCAGGTGTGTCCATCATGTTAAATATCTCCCCTCCTTTCTGGGCCAGCTGGTGGTTTAGGCTCGCTGTGATCGCTACCGCCATTTATCTCACTTACCTGGCATTGAGTTTCAGGCGCCGACTGGAACTACGGAAAATTGAAGAGGAAAAAAGAGAAGAAATTCACCAGACTCAACTTCAGTTCTTTACGAATATTTCCCATGAGTTCCGTACCCCGCTATCCTTAATTCTTGGTCCGATTGAGCGCTTGCTGAATGAAGATACACAAGAATCTTTTCAAAGTTATTATCACACTATTCACCGCAATGCCAACCGTTTGCTGAGGCTGATTAATGAATTAATGGATTTCAGAAAAACAGCTTCAGGGGCATTAAAGCTCAATGTTACCCCCGGAAATCTCGATCTCTTTGTAAATGAAATTGCAGAAGAGTTTAGGGAAATGGCTGCAGATAATCACATTAAGTTTACTGTGCAAAATGAGAATCTTCTTGCTGATGTATGGTTCGACAGGCAAATCATTGAAAAAATCATTCTCAACCTGGTCAACAATTCCCTAAAGTATACCAAAGCGGGCGGCGACCTTAACATCCAGGTTTTAAATTCTTTAGATGGCATTACCCCACTTTTTGAAAACCAGCTAAACATTGAAAGTGATTATCGCGGGACTAAATACATATACTTCCGGGTAACTGACAGTGGAATTGGGATCTCAAAAGACTCCATTCAGCATTTATTTGAACGTTATTACCGGATTACGGAGTCGCATTTAGGTTCTGGCGTTGGCTTGGCTTTTGTAAAAAGTTTAACCTTGCTACACAAAGGCTTGATCAAAGTTTCAAGTGAACGGAACCGGGGCACCGAAATCATTATTGGAATCCCGGTGTTAGAAAGCGACTACAATATTGAGGAACAATTTAAGCGAAGTACCAACTCAGGCGGCACGCGATTGGAAAGTATTACCTATCAAAATGACCCGGAGAAAACGATAATACTACAGCAGGAATCTTTTAATAATGAAGACGCATTAAACATCTTAATTGTAGATGATAATGAGGAATTACGGACATTTTTGAAAGATACTTTAGCTGCACAATATCAGATTCTGGAGGCTGAAGATGGCATAAATGGTGTAGACATGGCACAGCAACATTTGCCCGATTTAATTATTAGTGATGTAATGATGCCCGGAATGAACGGCACAGAATTTTGCAAAATAATTAAGGAAAATATAGAAACCAGCCATATTCCATTTTTGATGCTCACTGCAAAAAACAGTGTCGAAGCTGAAATAGAAGGTGCTGAATCGGGTGCGGATCTTTATTTTACCAAACCGATTAATACAAACTTATTGCTGATCACCATCCGGAACATTTTCGAACAGCGGAGAAAAGTAAAGGAACATTATTCAAAGAATAAAGAAATGCAGCCACGAGACCTGGTGCATTCGGAAAAAGATAAACTTTTTATGAATAAGCTGCTTGCAATTATTGATGCGCAAATGATCAATCCGGAAATGGACATTGATTTTTTGTGCAAAGAAATAGGCATGAGCAGAACTAAGCTTTATCAAAAACTTAAATCCATCTCGGGGCAATCTATTGGTGAATTTGTTCGCTCGGCGAGGTTGCGTAAGGCGGTAGAAATTATGAAAAACGAAGATGTTTTAATGACGGAGGTTATGTATAGAATCGGTATTCAGACACAATCCTATTTCACAAAGGCATTCAAAAAAGAGTTCGGCGTTACACCTACTGCGTATATTCAAGGCTTAGGCAGAAAATCTTAAGGCATTTGTATATAATTCTTCGGCTGAAGCCGAAGGCCATAAATGAGTCATTGGGCAAAAAAAGCAATAGTTCCGGCTAAAGCCTGGATAATAATCAAGAGCAAGTAATAACCAGCTAAACGAAAACAGTAGTCTTTTGCGCGTCGTTCTTCACGAGCTCAGTTATAGACTAGAAATATGCAAGGCAATCTTTTTAACAGCCATTGTATCATTTTTGATTAATCCAAACCAACTGTTTCTAGCGTTGTTAAGGAATTACTGCCTTCAACAAGCAGCGCTTTGCAACTCCTGCCATTCAAAAACAGCCCGATGAAACAAAACATTTCCCGCCTAACGCCCGAAGAAGAAAAACTATTCGGCGACCTTATGCCTGAAGAACTCCATGAAGTACTGGATTCTGGTCTCAAGCGACGACATTTTCTGAAACTAATGAGTTTGGCCTCAGCTGGTTTATTGGTGAGCCATATGGTGGGTGCGGAACAACTCTTTGCCAGATCGATGGAAATAGAAGAGATTGCAGATTTAATGCCTGCAGCAATAGAAAACGGCATTAATGTGAGTTTTAAGGTCAATTCAAGCAAAAAAAAGCTATTGGTTGATTCGCGAATGACCTTGTTAGATATGCTTCGCGAACGCATTGGCTTAACAGGTTCGAAAAAAGGTTGCGATCATGGACAATGTGGTGCCTGCACCGTAATTGTAGATGGGAACCGCGTACTCTCTTGCTTAACACTTGCGGCAACCTGCGAGGGAAAATCGGTGATTACGATAGAAGGTTTGGCTAAGGAAAATGAGTTGAACCCCATGCAACAGGCATTTTTGAAACACGATGGTTTTCAATGTGGATTTTGTACGCCCGGTCAGATTTGTTCTGCAGTAGCACTGATGAAAGAAGCAAAAGAAGGACAGGCGAGTTTCCTCACAAAGAATATCCGCGATAAACCGGAGGCCGTGCTGTTATCAGATGATGAGATTGCAGAGCGGATGTCGGGAAATATCTGCCGTTGCGGCGCATATCCAAACATTGTTGCTGCAATTAAAGAAGCCCAAACCGGAAAAAATATTGATCAGAACTGGCTCTTCGCAGACTAATATTAATCATCAGATTATGACCCCATTTAAGTTTTCAATAGCAGAAAATCCTTCAGCAGCGACAGGCCTGCTTCAAAAAAATAATAGTGCTGCATATTTAGCTGGCGGAACCAACATTCTCGATTTAATGAAGGAGCATGTGGCTAATCCAACAGAAATTATCGATTTAGGCCGCTTGCAGCTTAACACCATAAAACCAACTACTGCTGGAATTTCTCTAGGCGCACTGGCGAAAAATACCGAGACGGCAAACCACCCCACGATAAGAAAAGACTATCCGCTGTTAAGCAAAGCGATTTTAGCCGGAGCATCTGCACAGATTAGAAATATGGCGAGCAATGGAGGGAATTTGTTACAGCGAACGCGATGCAGTTATTTCTACGATATTGCCATGCCTTGCAACAAACGTAATCCCGGTAGCGGTTGTGCTGCCATGGAAGGTTTTAACAGAATGCATGCGATTTTTGGCTGGTCGGAGAAATGTGTAGCGGTTTACCCTTCGGATATGGCTATCGCGCTCTCCGCATTAAATGCAAACGTTAAAGTAATGCATCCGAATGGCAGTGAGCGAACCATTCCTTTCGGCGATTTCCATTTGCTTCCTAAAGATCATCCTGAAAAAGACAATAGCTTAAATTTTGGGGAGCTCATCACTTCAATAGATTTGCCGAAAAATGATTTTGCCAGCCATTCTGCCTATCTCAAAGTAAGAGATCGGAACTCTTATGCTTTTGCATTAGTTTCCGTTGCGGCAGGCTTCGAATTGCAGGGCAACAACATCGCCAATGCACAGATTGCCATGGGCGGTGTGGCCCATAAACCCTGGAGGGCTTTAAAAGCAGAAGCTTTTTTAAAAGGCAAACCAGCTAATACCGCAAATTTCACTAAAGCAGCCGAATTAGAAATGAGTTTTGCGAAACCACTTTCTCATAACAAATTTAAGATTGAAATGGGCAAACAAACCTTAATTAATGCGTTCGAAATTGCTTTGAGAGGTTAATAGATCCTGAAGATATGAAAGAAACTAAAAAAATTATCGGACAGGGTATTTACCGCATCGATGGCATCATGAAAATTACCGGAAAGGCTAACTATGCTACAGATTATCCGGTGAAAAACATGGCTTATGCTGTACTTTTTAAGAGTACAATTGCTTCCGGAAAGATTACTCAAATCAATACTGCTGCCGCTGAACAGTCGCCTGGAGTATTAAAAATCATTACGCATGAGAATGCGCCAAAATTAAATGTGAAAGGCGGCTTACGTGGTGGCGCCTTATTGCAAGGGCCTGAAGTTGTGTTTCATGGGCAACATATTGGGATCGTTGTTGCCGAAACTTTTGAGCAGGCCACTGCCGCAGCCCATCTGGTTCAGGTTAAATATCAGCAGGATAATGAAGAGAAAATCGACTTCGAAAAATTAGCGAAGCATCCTGAAATGCCAAAGGGAAAAGAGCTGGCAGATTTAGTTCGGGGCGCTGGTAAGGCTGCTATAATTAATGCTGAAGTTAAAATTGAACAGGAATACGAAACACCAATCGAGCACCATCATCCTATGGAACCACATTCCACCATAGGGCTTTGGGAAGGTGAAAATTTAATTCTTTATAATGGGTCTCAAATTATTAATGGTGCACAAACTGCGGCAGCTGCAACACTAAATTTAAAACCCGAACAAGTGCGAATCATATCTCCTTATATAGGGGGTGGCTTTGGTTCGAAAGGCGGACAATGGGCAAATCTGGTTTTGGCAGCCGTTGCCGCTAAAATGGTAAACAGACCTATTAAGTTGGCGCTCACGCGGCAGCAAATGTTTAACTCCGTAGGCTTACGACAAAGAAACATCCAAAAGATTAGCCTTGGCGCTACCAAAGATGGCATATTAACTACCTTAGCCCACGAAACCATTTCTCATACCGCAGTGGATGCTGAATACATAGAACCTTGTGGAGACTGCTCCAAAATTATGTATGAAGTGCCAAATTCATTGATTTCTTACCGGGTAGTGCCGATGAATCTTATCCTTCCTACCTATACCCGAGGACCCGGAAAATCGACCGGAAGTTTCGCATTGGAATCTGCCATGGATGAACTGGCGCATCAACTTAAGATGGATCCGATTGCTTTAAGGATAAAAAATGAACCGAAAAAAGATCCTTCAAACGGCAAACCCTGGAGTTCCAGAACAACAGTTAAATGTTTGGAGGAAGGTGCCAAGGCCTTCGGTTGGGATAAACGAAAACCGATTCCCGGAACTAACTTCGCCGGTGATGATTTGATCGGTTATGGCGTAGCCTGTGGCACTTACCCTGCCCGTCAGCGGGAAAGTTCTGCGGCAATAAAGCTAACCCGAACAGCTAAACTGGTATATGCGGTTGTAGAGATCGCCGCATCAGATCTTGGTACAGGAACCAATACTATTCTTGCCCAAACGGCTGCAGATGGCCTGGGGATTCCTGTTTCGCAAATCACCATTAAACTGGGAGATTCAGATTTGCCGCCTGCCGCGGGATCAGTAGGCTCAGTTGGCGCTTCCAGCTTTGCAAATGCAGTAAATGATGCATGTAACAAGATTACGGATGAATTGATTGCAAAATCAGGGAAACAATACTTCGTCCGGCCAACTGCAAGTGACGTGATGAATGCCGAAAGTATTGCTCATTTTGAAACGCAGAGTACTTCCAAAGCACCTGCAGAAGCGGAGCAATATTCGGCACACAGTTTTAATGCAAACTTTGCAGAGGTTAGAATTAACAGGAACACAGGAATGGTTAAAGTTACCCGCTTCCTGGCAGTTACCGGTGCAGGAAAGATTCTTAATCCTAAAACCGCAAGGTCGCAGATTATCGGCGGAAATATATGGGGCATTGGGATGGCTTTAACAGAAGAATCGGTGATCGATCCCAGGTATGGTAATTTTGCAACCAGATCTTTTGCAGATTATCACGTACCATCTAACCTTGATGTTGGCCAGTTAGACGCAATGTTTATCAACGAAGTAGATTTAATTCCAAATAAAATGGGCGTTAAAGGTATTGGAGAAGTTGGAATTGTTGGGGTAGCTGCAGCAATTGCAAATGCAGTTTTTAATGCAACAGGAAAACGGATCAGGTCTTTACCCATTACGCCAGATAAGTTGTTGCCTTCGTAAAAGGTGGAGAGATTTTTCTGATTATGTAGTTTCAGTGTGATGACTACAGATCAATTAATTTGATTTAAAACCAAAGTTACTAACGCTAATAGCGCTTCTATAATCAGCGTTAGTAACTTTAGCATAACAATCATTGCAAGACGGCTCTCCCAGTCGAAGCAATCGATCATCTCATACATACTTGAAAGTTCCTAAACAACAAAGGGTACAGGCATTTAAATACCTACACCCATTATAGTTTTCCAGCTGATATTTCCTCTATGATTGGTGTCTCACCGACCAGCAATCGAACTTAGGCAAAACTTACTGCCCCCAGCTTACCTGGATATTATGTTCAGATGCATAAGCTTTGCCTTTTTCCATTAAAGCATTATGTTTTTGTTCAAAAGCAGCACCGTACTTGGCATCGATACTTTGAATAATTTCATCTTTTGCGCTCTGAGCTGCCTGTGCATCGCATAATTTAGCATATGACAGATATTCATTTTTATAAACCGGAATCACATATTCAAAGAGTTCGGTTGACAACTTTTGGATTTCTTTTTGCTCATCACCGGATGCAGATAACTTCTTGATTTTAGCAAGCGCCTGATCTAAGTACTGAATCTGATAATTGATTTTGGTAACGGCTTCATTTCCCTTTTTTTTGCTTGATGGAATATCTGGAAATTCCCTCGCTTCATCCGCAATATGGCGGGCCAGATCAGGACTAGCGAAGTCGTTAATGGTATTGGTGTTAAGAACAGTGATATCGAAGAACTTCTCCGGCGATTCTGAACAGGATGATAAAAACAAAAAGCTAAGGATTAAAGCTGATAAGAGTTGTTTCGGGTAACGTACGTTTAGGTTTTTCATCATTTAAAATAAGTAATTGCTATAAATTTGAGTTAGACCCTAAGCAAAGATAATGCCGCTTCCATATTATTTATTCGATTGAAACTTCTACAACAACATTGGTTTAAAAGATTTCACCTGAAATTCCTGATATAAAAAGACTTAAAACGTTTAAGCATTTAAAGATTGTCATCGGTTACTTGCTCACCTACTTGTACCGTCTAATGTTGAATTCTTTCACCTATTTGATGTTTAGTGGTCGATTTTCGTGCCTTAGTGCAGTTACATTGAAGCAGAGGTTGATCTACAATTGATCCATTTGAGCGTAAATTGAACACAGCTGCCGTACCCTGGGGGTTAGCGAAAGGCCGATCTTTTCAATACGCCCGACGAAAATAAAAATAGAGTTGATTGTCGACTGCTCTGCATGGAGATTTAAAAGGGTTGCTACCTGTGTTTGGGCGGTTTGTTCCGTGTACTTTCTCATAAATCTAGAACGGACACCATTGATTGTATAAAAACAAGGAAGAAGATTTTTTATTCCACGGATTGTAAATGATGTGGTTTTCGAGTAATTTCTTTAACCACCATTTTCTGACAAATCAGATTAATTTGTTGATATCAAAAAATTGCTTAAAATGCAACTATCAAGCACTAGGACTGGGCTTTGACTGGGCTAGGCCTGCAGGAGAGATTAGGTCTTTTTGGATTGAGTTTTGAAAGTTATTTACTTAAGCTTTGTTTAAATTTAAATCTTTTCAGTTCTGTAAACTACATTCAATTAAAAGAAATATGAGAAAGATTATAACGACGACTTAAGTATCAAGCTAATTATTAATTCAATTGCAGATGTTTATTTAATAATACGGAATCTAATCTTCAAATCGGAAAAGCCTGGAAATACATTCTTTCAAATAATGAAACAATGCTTCTCATAAAATCTGGCTAGATCAAAGCCTTTTTCTTTAGATAGTTCGTAATAAGAAAATCAAACAGTTTCGAACATCTCCTAAGGATACTCTTTTGTTAAGAAAGCTTATTTTATTATCTTCTATTTTATACAATAGGCCGAAAGAATAACCAGAATCCTCCTCCACATTATAAATTTGAGAAATTATCCCGTCAAAGCTTCCGTCATTTAATTTTATAACATCCTGTATATAAGCACAACTGTTTCCACCTCTAAACTTTCGATTTCTTCCAGTGCCATACATATAGCGTCATCCAGTGAATCAGCCTTAAACTTTTTTATATCCTTTTCTTCAAAAATTATGAAGGGAGAAAAATCTATACCCGCCTGAATATTTTCTATTGCAAGCTCCTCTGCCTTTTTTATAGCTGATTGTAGTATGGTTTCTAATTCTTCGAACTCCATAGTTATAGTAAGTATTAAGGTTTCGTTCCTAAAAATTCACTAATCTCAATTGAGCGCTCTATCAATATTTGATTAAACTGATCAAACAAATCTTTTTCTCAAATGGAAAAAATTATACCGTTAGCTAATTCTTTTCTTGCCCTCTTCAGATTTTTAAGCATCATAAGAATACTTTTAAAACAATATACTCTTTGGCACTTATTTCTTCTTCAGCAATTGAAAATTTTAATATAATTTTTTCCATGGCGTTAATTCTTATTTTGGAGTTAAAACCAAGATTTAGAACTCAAACGCTAAGTGTGGATTATCTTCTATTAATTTATTTTTACATTTACTCACCAGGTCTTCTTGCGGTCTATCGGATTTGCAGGAAGCTGATTTACATGAGAAACTACATCTTTTAAATGAGGGAATGCTTCAAAGAAAACTTTTATATGACATGCATTCAAGACTAATATCCCCGTATCTCCAATAAAATAACAATGACTTTCTCCTACTTCAAAATTAAAAACTTTAAGCTTTTGGTCGTTCGATTAGGGTTATATCAAACAATAAAAAAAGCGACCTTTTGATCGCTGAATATTAATTTTTATTCCAATCTGGTGGGAGGAGAAAATTAATGTCTTTGGTAAAAAGTGTTGCTTATGAAGATAGATTAGCTTTCAAATTATTTAAATAATTTCTGACCAGCTTGATCAAAAGTAATTGATAATCCTGCCATTTTTCAAAATCCTCAAATTCTGTCCACAATTCTCTCAGTTCTGAATGATTTTCAAAAAATACTATTTTTTCGCTGGCCAATAATACCTTTTCAATGAGACTATAAGAGAAAGAGAAGTGAATATTTACTTCTAATTCAGTTTCGATCAGTTTGAATTTAATAGCTATTAATTCAAGGAATGCAAGCGTAATAAAGCTTTCTTCGTCATCTATAAATTCTTTCTCCTCTAGTATTTGGTTAAAGATGTCTTCTAATATCTTAATGTCGCTATTCTTCTCAAAATCAATCAACCAATCACTTGCCGTATCATTTTCGAAATTTTTTATTCCCCAAGCTCCCATATTTGAATTATTTACATTAATAAAATCTAGCTAGATCAAAGCCCATTTCTTTAGATAATTCGTAATAAGACTTTTC
>Ga0265798_10001236_pt1 | contig 40388 bp, 34 predicted proteins | sample P3T30metagenome_FD_192430 | JGI IMG/M metagenome (GOLD analysis project Ga0265798, IMG submission 192430) | Plant litter microbial communities from East Loma Ridge, Irvine, California - P3 T30 | ecosystem: Environmental > Terrestrial > Plant litter > Unclassified | place: USA: California... | reverse complement strand
AGGGGAAACTATTTCGTAGAAGAGTGAAACCCCCCCCCCAACCCCCCCCCCCTGACAACGGTTCTTGAACCTACACACAAACGCAGCCGACAGTGATCAGGAAACACACCACGCCTCGTACAAGTGGCAGGCCCACGAAAGATCTGGGAGCGGGTGATGGGAGCCCGCCTGTCGCCACAAGCGTACGAAGAGACGTGCGTGCTTTTGCTCGGATGGACGGAGGAATGCGATGATACTGAGACTGCCAGCGAGGTGAGTCCACAACAAGAACAACAGAGGAGGCACCAGGGCCTCTCCCGAGCTCAGAGACGCAAGCTGCTGACTGAAAGCAGCTCGGAGCCTTACAACGCGTGCTGCAAGACTCCTACCACTTCTCAGTGCGGTTCAAGCGAATGCACTCGCAAGAGAACCCACAGATCCAAGCCACGAAGCACGTTGTCGATTTCGTCTGCGAGGAGGATCGCGCTGGGAGACTGTTTGTCGTTTACTACGCCGGTCACGGCCGGGCGGGGAGTCAAGGCCAGCTCTTGTTGTCAGGCAGTCTGACGCGGGATGGCGAACCGGCAGGCGAGAATGCGAGCATAGATTGGACAGATGTCGAGAGCGCACTAAAGACAACGAAGGCAGACGTCCTTGTCGTCTTTGACTGCTGCTGTGCGGGCTTGTTACTGTGCCGACCGCCAGAAGCTCGAGGCCGCTGCCACTCCAAGAGGAAGTTCCTGTATGTGGCGGCCTGCAGAGCTGAGCAGCGCACTGCGAGCGCTGGGCCGCAGTCTTTTAATTCTGCAATGATCCGGGCTTTGGGCCTGTTGGCGGCGGACCAGTTTGGCTTCACGGTCAGAAGGCTCGTGCGGACACTGATGTCGTATGAGAGTTTTCCGCGCGACAATCAGGAGGCCGTGGTGTTTGAAAGCAGATTTGGTGCTGTCGGTGGCGATATCTGGTTGGTGCCGTTGCCGGGGAAGGGGAATGCTGCTGCTTCTGGCTGTTCGCGTGTCAAAGGGGTCAGAGTCGAAAGCACTCGGTCTACGGCTGACGTGCTAGATTTTCGCTTTCACTTCGCGGAACGCGTGACGGACGCTGAGGTTGAGGACATGACACTGGCTTTGAAAAGGTTCTTGCGGGCGGAGAAGGGATTGCGTTGCCATCGTGTATCTTTCCTGAAACACAAGTCGCACGTCGAAGTTCTGGCTGGACATTGGTTGGGCCTCATCCGAAGGGGAAAGTCATGATCGGTTTTGATGCCTTGACTGAATCGGCAACAGTGGAAGAGCCACGCCCTGAAAGTGTCAATCTGCTGGTTCTGCTCAGGAGAGTACTATATCTGGCGACGAGTGGCGGTTGCTCGGTGCCTTGGTGGCACAACCCGGTATTTCTGGTGGCGTGAGAGAAAGACTGGTGCCATCGTGTGCTGACACGCATTAACAGCCCGGCTTCTGACCGCTCGCACGAGGCTACTGCTGCATCTGCTGATGTCAAGAGTAATACCACTTTGGGGGCAAGGCTGATTGGGTTTGGCATAGGGTGGGGCTGGAATCTTGTCTCGATATTTCGTGGCATCTTTCTGGTGCAAGGATTGATTCGACATATGGAAGTCTTTGACACCACCGTAGGTTGACAGGCATTAGCATGGACTGAGGTGACCGTCTTCCTACATTCTGTTAGTCTGCGTATTATTCCACCCGTCGGCTTGCCCTGGTAGGCAAACGGATCGGTATGTGAAGATGCCTTTGAGCTTGCTGCGGGTTAACAGCCGGTGGTCTGGCCAGCTCATGCTTTGTCGGTGGAAGTTTGTCGTCCTGTAGGTTACATGTGCTATACAAGCTTCGAAGGTGAGATGACCAAGACATGCACACACTGTACATGCTCCAACACATCTCGACGCGCATGACGGAATAACGCGCCAGATGGAACAATGATGAGTCTTCGCCTCGCAAGATCAGCAGCGGCACCGGCAACGGAAAGAGGCTGGCACGATCGATGTTCCCGGGAGAAGGGCGTTTTGTTGGAGTCACCGAAATACCTAACTTAGTCGTCTTCAATCTGCCCTCAGCCTGCTGCTAAGCTTGAAGTAGGCGAAGGATTTTGCGCGCATGTTGTGATTGGTCGGTGATGGTGCCAGCTGAGGCAGCTGAGCTCTTAGCTGCCTGCAAGCACGCCGCAGCGCCTTTCGCTTCACCACTGCTCCACTCCACCCACTCCACGCGACGAACAACCAACAGAAGACGTAACAGAACGAGAAGAGCCAGAATATCTCTAGACACCGCGCCTATAAGCGCGTGGTCTATTTCCAGGTCTGGCGTCAATTTCGTCTTTCAGCGGTGCTATTTCTGGGATTCCGGTGAGTGGCTGACTGGCGGCCATGTCGTCTTGCGACACCTTCGTCAGGCCATGTTATGCATGTACTTCCTACTACCACTACTACTGCAGCCTGCAGCCTGCAGCCTCAGCTGGACTCTGGCCCCCACAGGGCTAGCAGTGTCTAGCATGTTAGACATCAACCTTGTCTGATCGTGGCGTTTGCCCCGAAAAGAATACGCCTTGTCTACTGTACTCTTACTCACCTCTTCCCACCCTGTCATCTTCTGATCCTTCGCTCTTCCGTCTACCCATTTCTTATCTTCCTTACCCTCAACCTCCCTTCTTCCTTTCCTCCAATCAAAAATAATTACTCCCCTGCAAAAGTTACCGTATACACGGTATTCCTGCCGTCTCACTTCCTTATCAGCCTGACCCATTTTGTTGTCGACAACCCGCAACCATGGGTTATCTGGGTGACGATGACTACTACCCTCCTCCAAGGCGTCCACAACCCCACCATATGAACAGCAACGGCTACAACATGAACCTGGACCCAAACGCTTTCCAGCGGCGCGAGCATGGCTTGTACCGCACCCGCTCCACAGGCCATGCACCGACGCCCATAGTGAACGTCTACAACGACGTTCATCAAGATGCCGCTCTGCGTGCGGACTCGCACTCGCCACCCATGGTCGCCGTACCTCCATATGCGCCTCCCTATGCGCCTCCTCATCCGGCTCAGTACCCAGCTCAGTATCCGGCCCAATTTCCGGCTCAGTATGCGCCTCCGAGCCCAGATTTCCGAGGCCGTGGCGGCAGACTGGGTGACGAGCTAGCCGAGGAACTTGCTGAGATGCGTTTGGAACGGCGTATGCGGTCACGCAGCCGTGGTCGCAGCGACGCCAGCTCTCGCTCTAGCGATGGACGTGGCCGAAGCGAGCTCTACAAGCACGAGCTGGATCGTCTCGAGCGTGAGAAGCGTGAGATTGAGCAGCGTGAGGCTTGGAAGCGCGAAGAGGCTCGCATCAAATCTGAGATGGAAATCAAGCGGCTGAAGGACGAAGCCAAGCGTGCCTCGGATGATGAGAGACACGAATCAGAGAAGAAGCGAGTGATCGAGGACTACGAGCGTAAGCAGCGGGAAGCCCGAGAGAAAGCGAAAGCAGAGGAGACTCGCATCCTAGAGAGGGTAGAGCGCGAAACGCGAGAAGCCAAAGAGAAGGCGAAAGCAGAAGAAATCAGAGTCATGGAGAGGATGGAACGCCAAAAACGAGAGGCCAAAGAGGAGGAAAAACGTATCATGGAGAAGGTCGAGCGCGAGAAGCGAGAAGCCAAGGAACGCGAGGAGCGCGAGTGGCAAGAGTTCGAGCGACGCCGCAAAGAAAAGCAAGAAAAAGAAGATCGCGAGAAGAAGGAGGCTCAAGCCAAGCTGGACGATGCGATGCGAAAGCGACTTGCCGAATCCGGCTTCACGCAGTCGCAGATCGACGACATCATGGACAAGCAAAAGGCCAACAAACACCCCGAACCCACCAGAAAGACCACCACAACGACCACCACCACCACCCGCGCATTGGCGCCACTGCGCTCCCACGTGCCCGTGTACGCAAAGATCCACACCGAATACATCTCCACCGAGACCTTGCGGTACTACGACATCCCGTGGGAATACGACCGCGTAAGCCCTCCCGTCCACATCTCCATCCCAACCTACATATTTGATCCAATCAATGCTAACAAAAACTCCGCAGAACGACCCATCCTACATCATCATCCTCCGCGAAATGGACAAGCACGAGACCAACATCCTCTTCGACCACACCAAAGCCCTCCGCGGCGGCCGCCTGCTCCTCGACGCCCCGAAGAAGGAGAAGCCCGAGTACGCCTTCTACCGCAAGCGAGACCGCAGCAAGAGCCGCGGACGGGACAGCAGCAGTGGCGAGTGGAAGAAGTTCGGCATATTGGAGTATAAGAGATGAGTTGGGGTGTGGGAAATTCCAATTTGATTCCTGGCATTTTTTATTGTTGTTTCTCATGCGTTCGCTGATGATGACTGGGGCTCTGATTCGGGCTGCATTGTTCTCCTCTCTTTTTTTTGGTCCTCTTCTCTTCTCTTCTCACGTTGATGGTCCCTTGTTTTTGAGGTCGATGGGACTGAGAGAAATGACAGACATTTCAGAGTGGTTTTGAAAGCAAGTGTTGGAATAGCATGAACGAGCAGGTTCCAAAAGTAGTCGTACGGTGTTGCGCCAAAACGTTGACTCGACTGTATTCCATTTCCGACCTCATCTCAGACCAGCCACTCCCGTCGTGATTCAAGACGAAATCCAAACCCCAAGCCCAGATCATAGCCCAACCCGAACACCAAACCCATCCAAATCCGAAACCCTAAAACCCCATCCTATAGTCCAAGCCAAGTCCCAAAAGCGCCATTCATCAAGAAATAGAGGACAAGGAAACCCGTAAAGTCCAAAGAAGAAAACGAAAACCCCAACCAAATCACCACCTAGCAGCCTTCATAGCGAACCCCTCCTCAGCCCCAAAATCACCGCGGTTCCACTTCCTGACATCGCCACCACAGAGGTCCCAGAGCCGCTTATCATGCATCCTCCTCTTCTCCGCAGAAGAAGGCGGGCTCTTGCTCTTGCCGCTGCGCTGAGACTTCCTGACAGCACCCGCATTCCCAGTCGCAGCAGCTTTGCCGTTGATGCTTCCAAACCCGGAGGCTCCAACGCCAGAACCAGCACCGCCAGCGGGTTTGCCGAAAAGGGTCCTCGCCGCGGGAACCTCGCTTCTCTTAGCAGGGAGTTGGTGGAAAAGACCGCCCGTGCGGGCTTTGCGTGGCGAGGGCGAGGGTTCGGCCATGGTTGTGTCGTCGCCTTCGGCGTAAGCTATGTATGGCGAGTCCGAAGCCAGTGGGCGGGCGAGGCCGTTGGGAGGGGTGAAGTTGCGGGCGCCGGGACCGAAGAGGGCGGCTGTGCTGCGGTGTTGTGGTCTGCCTTGAGGTTGGGATTGGAAGAAGGGGTTGCTGGAGTAGCTGGGCATGGGCATTTTCTTTGCGGGCGATTTTGAGGGGGATTTGCGTGGGCTGGGCGGGTACTCTTCTTCGATTGAGGCTGAGGGGGATGAGGGAGACGAGGAAGGACTGGGTTCTTCGAGTTCTGCTTCTGCTTCTGCTTCCGGTTCTGATTCTGCTTCGGAAGAAGTGGCGTCTTCGAGTGTGAGCTCGCCTAACGGGACGGGCGGTGCGCCTTGAGGGCGGCGAGGAGTGCCGGCGAATTTGCGCGGTGTTTGGCGAAATTTTGTTGGTGAGAGGATGGAGTCGTTCTCTTGGTCTGCGGAGTTTGTGCTTTCGTCGTCTGAAGAAGGGTCTAGTTGGGGTGTACGGAGTGGAGGATCTTCTTGGATGGAGATTCCGAATGGATCGCTGCTGCTGCTGCCTTGAGTGACGAAGGGTCGGCTGCTCGGGCCTGCCACTGGTTGTAGATGTAGCTGTCTTCGCATGCCCGCGGCACCTGTGGGAGAGCCTTCGGATCGTCTGCTTGCAGCTGCACTTCGTAGTCTAGCCACTCCTCGTCGCCGTCTCACGGGCGCGGGAGCAGGAACTGGAGGCCTGCATACTGTGTCCTCTGAAGCAAAGCTCTCATCAATCACAGGTGTATCCCCAAGCTTAGATTCCGTAGGTTCATCCTCCTGCCCTCTCGTCTGTGCCTCTCTCACACCCTCAGCCAAAGCCTTGGGAATGCCCGCATTGATACTCGTCATCAACCTCGCCCTCCTCTCAAACACCTCATAGCTTTCCTGAATCAACGCCCCAGCCTCGGCGTTCAGCGCACTGTCCGGATTGGGCTGAATGAGCAAACAGCAGATCGTAACCAGCACATCCCTCAACGTCAACTTCGCGTCCCAGTCTCTCTTCAGCGTCTCGACACATACGCCTCCACTCTGCGGATCAACATTCGGATGGAAGATGGGCGTTCTGAAGTTGGCGGTCGGCGGGCTTTGTGGGTACTCGGGCGGGATGGTCAAGTGTAGTTTCCAGACGCCTTGCGAGAAAGGTGTGCATAAAGGGCCGGCGAGGAGGATGTCGAGGTCGGTGAGCGAGTCGGAATCGGCGGAGGGAGGGAATAGGTAATTTGGCGGGAGCGGGTTGTTGTATAGAGCGCCATGGTCGGCCGCTAACCTTCGAAGGGATTTGGAGTTCTATAACAGGCATGTTAGGTGTGTGTATGTGGGGGCGGTGGTGTTCGCAATCGATGTACCATGTCTGTGTAGTAGCTATGTCGTCAAAAGACCCGCCGATCGCAGGTGTGTCCAAGTAGGATGTTTGAACCAATTATGCGGACGAAGAAAAAGCGGTATTCCAACAATTCGCTATATCATTCCAAATGAAAGGGTGCTCGATTCGGTACATAGAAGCTGTCGTAAGCGATCATGCGCATCGCATCGCATTGTCGCATTGTTGTGGCTTCAAGCGCGTCAATCGCGTTTCACGTTGTCACGTGCTCCTGCCATTATTTCGATTTAGCTGTGGGCGTCATCAAGCAGTTCGTCGCGTCTACCAACTCGAGAGACGCGTATAGCGCTTCGGTACCTTTTCTGGCAAACTACATACACCTGCCCAAAGCAGTGCATCGCCAATAAGAGGAAGGATCAATTCAAACACCTGAACATAGGTACCCTGGCCCGAAGAATAAATACGAAGAACTATACACGGTAAAATGCCCGAAGTCAGTCCAAACATCATCTCTGCCCCAATGCCACCAGAACCAACTAACCAACCCAAACAGATCGGCGAAGTCGCCCGTGTAGTCCACTACCTCCGCAAACACACCCTCAACCGCACAATAGCCTCTTGTACCGCCCTCGAAGACACCATTGTCTACGGCAAAGTCGGCACCTCGGCCTCGGAATTCCAAAAAGCAACCACAAACCGCCGAGTCACAAGCGTCGGCCAGCAAGGAAAATACTTCTACGTGACGTTCGACAAGAGTCCTCATGCCGTTATGCATTTGGGCATGACGGGGTGGGTAAAGTTCAGCAGTGAGGAGACGGGGTACTATCGATCGAAGAAAGAAGACAAGGAAGCGGAGGAGTGGCCGCCGAAGTACATGAAGTGGTTGATGAAGTTTGAGAAGGAGGCTGAGAGAGAGGAGGTCGAAATCGCTTTTGTCGATCCGAGGCGTTTGGCGAGGATTAGACTGGTGGATTGCGAGGCGGAGGAGATTAGGAACCACTCGCCTCTCAAGGAGAATGGGCCAGATCCTGTAGTTGACAAGGAGAAGTTCACATTTGAGTTTTTGAAAGCTTTACTCGGGAAAAAGAGAGTTCCTGTCAAGGCGCTGTTGTTAGATCAGGCGAACATCTCTGGTGAGTTCTGTTGGACAAACTGCATACCATTCAAAAATTGACTAACAAATCTTCGCAACAGGAATTGGCAACTGGGTCGCCGACGAAGTCCTCTACCAAGCCCGCCTGCACCCCGAACAGTACAGCAATACCTTCAGTCCCGAGCAGATCCAACGCTTGCACGACTCGATCACGTCGATCTGCACGACCGCTTGCGAGACGCTTGCCGACTCGGCCCAGTTCCCCGAAACTTGGCTGATGAAGTACAGATGGGATAAAGGCAAGAAGGGCGCAGATGCGAATGTCTTGCCTAATGGAGAGAAGATCGTGCACCTTAAGGTTGGAGGTCGTACTTCGGCGATTGTGCCGAGTGTGCAGAAGAAGACTGCGGCTGTTGCTGGGAATGTTGATGGGGAGGATGAGGAAGGTGCTGAGAGTAAACCGGCTAAAGGTCGTAAGCGGAAGGTCAAGGCTGAAGATGAGCAGGAGGATGAGGATGATGAGAAGCCGGCACCGAAGAAAGCTGCCGCAAAAGGAAGAGGTAAGGCGAATGGTAAAGCTGCCAAAGTCGAGCAACGACAGGACAGCGATGAGGATGCAGACGTCGGAGCCGAGGACTTGAAAGACGTCAAGGAAGAAGAGGAAGAAGACAAGCCGAAGAAGACTACCGCTGCAGCTAAGAAGGAGAAGCTCGAGAAACCCGCTCCAACTGCAGGTACTCGCAGATCAGCTAGGACGAAAGCGACATGAATAGGATTGGGAACTCTTGGGTGGAGCCTTTGTACTTTTCGGTCAGTGTATGACCGGTCGGTTCTATATACCTTGTATTACATAGTTGACATGACATAATACCCTTTTGTATATATGAGCAGCATACGTATCGTTTTTGTCTGCAGATAGAGCTCTCAATTGCACCCATCGTGACTTATGACCTTCGTTCTCAAGGGTGGTCCATACTCTCCTTGTGTGTTGGCCATCATTCCCTTAAGGTGTAGCGTCTAGTGGCGGCAGGTGGTCAAATCCAAGGCTCCAGTAGTGTCGAAACACCTATCGGAATTTGTGTCTTCGAGAAAGGACAGATAAAAAGGCTTCGGATGTCTTTGTGACCGCTCTCTGGTCTGTTGGGTGCGTTCAAGTTGAACAATGTCCATGCCTCGGGATGGGCTCAGCAGACGTGGGCCGAGATCGTAGCTTCGGGCGTGAATCTGTCCGTTTTCTGATCCTTCTTTCTATTGCGACGGGAAATGTCTCGTCTCGACCGGCACAGCCTTCTTTAAACCTCCTGCTGAGAGACGTGGCTTCATACTGGATCCAATCTGGATCGAATCCCAGCAGCCAGCCAATCTTCCATCTTACATCTCCTCCCATTCCTCATCTCAACACCTGCACATAACCCTGCTGGATCAAACTCTCCACGTCCCCCTTTCGCACGAAGAATTGACTGTTCTTCGTAAGATTCAGACTCCCATACTCAGTCTGAATCTCCCCAGCGTCGCGCAGCACCCTCACATCCACAAAAATGTCCTGCGGGGGCTCCAGGCTGCCCGTCAGGTCAATATCCGTCCATTGGCCCTTGTACTGCGCCAGAAGCTCGCTGTACTGGTGCACGTACTGCTCCTCTTCCGCCGAAAGCGAAGAAGTAGCGTCGCTACCGGGTCCCGAAGCAGAAGCAGAAGCCGGCCGCGCCCCGAGAACATCCTGCCCGTTCCAGATCATTTCCTCGAGTTTGTCTGTGCGGGTGCGGTGGTAGGCTAATAGGCAGCGTTTGTTGCGCCGCATGCTGAGGTGGTTGACCATCAACGAGCAGGCGGTGGCGGGGTCCTCGGAGGGGTTGAAGGAGGATTTGATCTGGGTGCCATTACTGCTTTGGAGGTTGCTGGATTGTGAGGAGGCGGAAGGGTTGCTGTAGGCGGATAAGATGTGCGTGTTTTCTTTGTCCAGGTCTCGGACTTCTTTTGTCACGGCTTGAATGGTTATGCTGGCGTATGGGGGCAGGTTGGGCAGGTTTTGGGTGCGTTTGGCGTCGGCCACGAGTTTGGCGGCTTGTTCGCCGTACATGGTTCCCAGAGTGAGTTTGATGTGTTGGAATTGCTCTACGAAGCTTTTCTTTTCTTTTTTTCTCTCAAAGCGATCCGTTTAGCATTTTGTTTGGTCCATTGCCGTAAAACGGGAGTCGCGTCTTGAATGTCCCGAGTTTGCCAAGCGCGCGCGCTTGTCTCAAGTGTCTGGTCTCACGCCGCCAACATTCAACTCTCCTGCCCTCGACAAACTGGACGTGAGTTTGGATACTTACATGTCTTCACGCCAGCATAAGCTCACTGACGCATGACCTTGGATAGTTCACTATCACATGTACCGTAATTTCCATGAGTACTGCTCACTTGCATACTCTGATTGCCACTTGAGGTGTTCTTAGCTGGCGGAGATGCGGACCTTCATGATAACGAATCACAGTAAATCCATCTCGCCGATATGGCTTCGACCCCAGAGGAGCAGAGACTAGAGCAGAAACTCAAGTTCTACCAAGAACTAGCTTCGCTTGAGCACAGCGACGATGACCAAGATGAAGGCCTGCGAGATTCAATCGAAACCTTGCGCCGTCGCCGTACCAGGCCCGCCGCCTCAAAGGCTGAAATCATAAAAGACACCAAGCCCGTCCGCAATAATGACACCGGAAAGTCTGGCTCCAGAAGTCCGAGATCATTACCTCGCTCAGTGTCAGATGTAGGCCCTGTCACAAGCCGGAAAATTCACGCCCAAGGGCAGGCTGGGATGCTACAAAGGTCCACATTTGACTCACCAAACATGCTCTCGAAGAATGCCTCCGCCACCCCACCACCAGTCTCATCGATACCTCAGGCGACAGGGAAACGTAAGCGCGAGAGCGTTGCGACCCTGGTGCCACAAGGCCAAAAAATATTCGATGGCCTTCACTTCTACTTCTTCCCAAACAATGAGAAGCATCCTGCTCGCTTGATGAGGATCACAAAAGCCATCACCTTTGGTGCGACATGGCAACGAGACTGGAGTGACCACGTCACCCACGTGATTCTTGACAAGGCCATGGATTACGCGATGCTTCTCAAGTTCTTGAAAAAAAATCGCTTGCCTGATAGCATCATTGTTGTCAACGAAAGTTGGCCTTCTGAATGTATCGCGTATCGGGCATTGTTGGATTTCAGCAGACCTCAATTCAAAGTCTCAGGTGTTGTATTGGCTACGCCCAAGCTGCCTCTGACAGAGCAAGCCCCTGTCTCGTCTGCCGGCTCCGAAATATCGCTCAAGTTGAAGCCACCAAACAAGGATATTAGGACTCGGCAGCGCGAGACCCAGTCGCCGGACGAAAACGATCCAGTTCCTGGGCACACAACACTCGATACAGCCGCTGTTGTTACTGATGCTCCCGACGTCGAGACATCGAAGTTTGCAGAAACAGATGAGCTCAGTGCTGCAATCAGTCAAGCACGCGATCTCCAGCATGTACCACTTGATGATGAAGACGGCGACAGTCGCCCCAGTAGCTCAGACGGCACGACTGCCAGTCCGTCGCATGAGAGACCTCATGGAAGTAAATTGACATTCCACGAGAAGTTTCAGTGCATGCAGAAGCATACCGGAGAAGCGAGCGGGTCCGCCAATGCTGCGACCATCGTCATTCTTCAACAAATGACGAACTACTACGGACAGCTTGGGGATGAGTGGAGGACCAGGGCTTACAGAAAAGCAATCGCTACCTTGCGAAACCATCCGACCAAAGTGTGTACAAAGGAAGAAGCTTTGGCATTGCCCAACGTAGGAGAACGGTTGGCGACCAAGATTGAAGAGATTGTATTCACCAACCGACTGCGCCGACTGGACAACGCGTTGGCAGAGCCCCGGGATCAGATCCTCCAGACGTTCATGAACGTCTACGGCGCAGGCTTTGTGCAGGCCAGTAATTGGGTCCGACAAGGCTACACAACGCTCGACGAGCTGCTCAGCAGTGCAAGCCTGACCGAGAACCAGAAGATAGGCATCGAACATTTCGAAGACTTCCAGCTGCGGATTCCCCGTGCTGAAGTGGCCAAGCACGGTGAGATTGTAAAGAGAACGTTACACGACCTCGAACCATCATTCGAAATCACCATCGGCGGCTCCTACAGACGCGGTGCGAAAGACTCCGGTGACATCGACATTCTGATTACGTGCCCGGAAGCAGGAATCGACCGCATCCGAATTGCAATAGTGAACCAGCTGGTCCCAAAGCTCTTCTCACAAGGCTTCCTCAAAGCCGCTTTGGCAGCCACCTCCGGCGACGGGAGTAAATGGCATGGGGCGTGCTGCCTCCCTGGAGAGACGATTTGGAGGCGCATCGACTTCCTCTTGGTACCTTCGGCAGAGTGGGGCGCTGCTCTCATCTACTTTACCGGTAACGATCTCGAGTGTACCTTCTTGCTGAGTGGTTCATTACTGACAAGACTATCAATGTAGGAAACGACATATTCAACAGAAGCTTGCGCCTGCTCGCCAGCACGAAGGGGTTTCGCCTCAATCAGAGAGGCCTTTACAAGGACGTCATGAGAGGCAAAGGGCGCGAGAAGATCACCGAGGGGACGTTGGTGGAGAGCATGGACGAGCGCAAGATTTTCGCTGCTCTGGGTGTGCCTTGGAGACCGCCGGAACACAGGATTCCTTGACATGATTTTGTTTGATGGACTTTGGTCATTGGTTCATACGGGGTGGCATTTTCTTGAAGGGAACTGGATGTGGTGAGAGGGGAAAGGCGTTTACTCTTTACAACTGGGAAGGCTGGAGGTTTACGGGTTGTTCTTGGATGATGATTTCCAACGGTTGTAATTATGCTGTGTTTAGTGCAGGCTTTTGAACACAATTACCGAGTCTCACAATGGCCAACTATGCACTCGGACCCTCTAGCGTTACTGGTACCACCTCGTGAGCTTTAACTTGCAGCAGAGATGCACTCTCATCGCATCAGGCCTCTCAATGGCTAACGAGTCGCTTTCTCGATTCATCGCTAGTGGTAACACCACGTGAGCTCCTTCTCGGGCCAGAGATCCACTGCTGCTACTTCACGTCTCTCAGTGGCTAATAATACGTTCTTCTCAGTTGTCCCACGCTAGTGGTAGTTGTAATAAATTTCTCCGGCGTAGGAGGCAGATAATGGAAGAAGTAAGAAGCAGAAGTCATGATTCAGGATTGGAGTTCGCGCACGCATGCATGCTCTGATTTTACTTAAAAAGGTAACCTCGATCGATCGTGTGTCTGAAAGCTAAAGTGAACCACGATGATATACATAATCATGCAGACGCTTGGAGCATCCATGTGGCTTCGACATGGGAGCTGCTGGTAGAGAATCGCATGCAATTCCTCGAGATGTCAGTAGAAATCGAGTGTGACGACGATGATATCACATAGACCGTGTTTCGCATCCATCTAGAACCAGATCGGAGTGTTAGCAGCAGCATCGACATAAAGTATCGTTGAATTCGTCATGTTCATCTTGCCGGACAAGGATGTCTCCTTGAGGCTGAGAGAGATGGCGACGCGGACCGAGGGGGGAAACCTTCTCAAGAGATGTTGCCCCCGTTACCAGCCTGTGTTTGGCCTCAGAGCGACCGCCGCCGTTTGACCTTTGAATCCATCAATCGACTGACATGAAGAACCGCAATTCAACTTGACTACAACTAGCAGCCGTTACTGTTTCGTTACGACCCTCAAACACTCACTACTGTGTCTCTTCTGTCCTCTCTTTATCCACGTTTCTACCCCAATGCCCTAATACAGCACGAGCATTCCTACCGTTTCCACCTCGACCTCTCACCCGAACACCACCTTGCATCCGCCGGCGCCCGCCATGTTGGGCAGCCAGGGTCGTGCGATGACTTCTCCTTCATACATGTCCGAGGAGCAAATGGGTCAGCAGTCTCGTGTATCTCCTTCTATTCAGGCTCGGCGTGCTCTGTTTGGGAGCTCAAGATCAGGGGAATGTTCGACCGTCCAAGAGGATGACTTACACTCATTGCCTGCAGCAAGCTATCTAAAAGACCTTCGCGCAAACAAACCCCGTCCGGTGGGCTCGCGTCCTCCGCCGCCCTCCAAGTTTGGCAGCCTCCGCCGCTCGGAGACCGAGACGAATGGAACTGCGACTATCGCCAGCAATGAACGACCATCTCTACTACAGAGCAACAGCATGCCCACGATCGCGCCCCAGACCTCAGTACAAAGCAGGCCAAGCATTACAGGCGGTCGCAATAGTCCCTTTGCTGGGCGCCCGCTTGCAAGGACGCCGACCACCACACCTTCAACTGTCGGGAACGAGAGTCCTGTTGAGAGCACTACATCAAGCAGGCCGCGAAGTGCAATTTACAAAGAGCAAGGAACGCGATGGATGGAGAAGCAGGAAGCGCAATCACTGCGCGCCGCTCTTGAAGACATGGACATTGCTGAGGAGCAAAAGATCCACAGTGATGCGCAAGACGAGGCGGCGGAGCTGGTGTGGAAACACAGACATCCAGACTCGCCTTTCGCAAATCCTGAAGCTCCTTACGAGAACCCGGATGTGAAGAAAGATTACACCTCACACTTGCAGAAGGGAAGCTACAGCCGAAGGCACAGTCGCGAAGTGATTCCGCAGGCGTCCACACGCAGCTCATTCTCCGGCGTTGGGAGACCTTCAGTTGATGCACCTACTTCGAGCAAGAGGGGAAGCATGGACAGCGCGAACAAGACCATCGAACCCACGACAGCTCTGGTCAACCAGAAATCTCGGTCACCGTCTGGAAAGAGTTATGGAGATCTCGCAGCAGCTGTGAAGAACGACATCGATACTGCACGGAGGCGGACGAGTAGCGGCAGCAGGCGTATCTTGAGCGGAGAGAAGAAAGTCTACATGCATCCCGACGACAAGATATTCGAGGACCCACAGGAGGAGGCAACGCCCCCGAAGAAACAACAGCCGGTACTTCCAATTCCTGATCTCAGGCCTGTGCCTGTGCCAACACAATCATCGCCCTCCCTTATCCGCAAAAATCCATTCTCGCGAGTGCGAATGCAACAGGAACGACTGGAACGCGCAAATTCGGCTCCTACAATGCCTCAAGCGGTGTCAAAGATCAATCGTGTTGAGATCCAAAGGAACCCGCCCAGTCAATCACGAAACGCAGGATACACATCAAATGAATCACTTCCGCTCACACCAACCAGCGTTGTGGAAGACACTGAAGATGAAACGTTGGGCAGCCACACACCTCCTACCAAGGATGGCAAGGAAATCAGAGGCGACGATATTCGTGCCGCGACTAGCAAGCAAAGAAGTGCAAGAAGCCCCAACCTGCCTCAACCTACCGCGGTCAGCGACAGGCTGGGTCGCCCGATTGTGAGTTTCGACCAAGGCTGGAAACAGCAGAAGGAGGTCGTGCTCGAAGAAACGCGAGTACCAGCTCTCACGCCGACGCCATCCGCCGCGCCCTCTTCGATCATGTCTGCATATACAACATCGCAGTCGCCTAGATCCTCGCCTTTCAACCGTTCAGCCATCCCAAGGATCGAACCGCCTCGTGAAAATGGACATGGCACACCATACGCCACGTCACCGACCATCAGTTCCCCCGGGCGGCCAACCTCGCCAATGCCTCCCATACCAACCATCTGCCTACCTGACGACCCTGGCGTTCCAAGCCCTGTGTTGGCTGAAGAACCTGAAGCTGCATCCATGATTCCGGGCTTCCAAGGTGCTCCGACTATCAACATCGAGCAACCATCCAGAATACCGTCAATGAGGCCAACATCAAGTATGAGTGGACCACCTGCTATGACCAGGTCACCAACGCGACCATCTTCTACGGCTCCACCAGTCATCAACTTCGAGTCACCTTCCAAACCCTCAAGATCGGCTGCTCCATCGATCAGCGTGAACGGACCAGGCTTCTCATCAAGACCTATTCCGTCCTTGCCTCCTAGCGCACCTTCGCACCGCCCGCTTCCGACTCCTACCCAGCAGCCGCACATGCACCACCATGCGAATACATCCCCCCTACCCAAGTCTACACCACACTACACTCCCTCGCTCCGCCAATCCAAGGCTCTTTGCGCTCACTGTGCCTTGCCCATTGCGGGTCGCGTGCTTTCGGCTGCAGGTCAACGCTTGCACCCGTCATGCTTCAACTGCCACGAGTGCGACACCAACCTTGAGCACGTGGCATTCCACCCGGAGCCCGAATCTCAGCACTCCCGACGTCTGGAGCGTATCACAGCCCGCGAAACCCGAGTTGTGCCAGAACACATTACTGTTGACGAGCTCTACGAGACGGAGGAAGCGGATGGCGAGCCTACACTGCGCTTCTACTGCGCCCTGGATTTCCATGAGATGTTTAGTCCGCGCTGCAAGTCCTGCAAGACTCCCATCGAGGGCGAAGTCATCGTGGCATGCGGCGCCGAGTGGCACGCCGGCCATTTCTTCTGCGCGCAGTGCGGCGACCCGTTCGATGCGAGCACGCCTTTCGTAGAGAAGGATGGGTACGCGTGGTGCTGCGACTGCCACACGCACCGCTACAGTGCCAAGTGTAGGAAGTGTCGGAAGCCGGTGACGGATGTGGTCGTCAAGGCGTTGGGCAGCGAGTGGCATGCGAACTGCTTCTGTTGTCTGGTAAGTTAAACCACCCATATGTTCTTATGGGAGGAACAAGATCCTCTCGTTGTTCGGACCTATGCTAACTATCAGTAGGAATGCGGTGGTGAGTTTGAAGATGGACGATACTTCCTTCGAGGCGAGAGTGAGGACCCGGTGTGCGTCAAGTGTGAAGAGAGGAGGTTGAAGGCATAGGTGGCGGGCAAAGGCAATGTTTGATGAACATTCTTATTACTGGTTTTAATCACGGTTCTGCGGCGGACAATTATGGGTTGTCCTGTTTTGGTGTTTGGGTTTGATATAGCGGGCGGCGTAGGGCGTTTCAATTACTTGACGCAGCATACAGTAGTTTTTTGCCTACACAATGGCATATGCTAGATGGCAACTCTCAGGTGTCACTCGATTCTTTAAAGCCGGTTGTCAACTACCTACATGTATTTGGATTGTAGATGTACCTACGTATCTTCAGCCAAGTGGTGTGGAGTGGAGATGGATGTACTGAGGCATGCATGCGCCTGACTAAGCGAAATTTAACGTCGCGTTGTCCTGCCCTCGCTCGAACTTCTGCTAGCTGCGACAGCTACCTCACAGACACTGTTCTGTATGCCACTGCCAATACCATTCCCACATCACATCCACCAGTTCTAACTTCGGCCCTACCATTACTGACACAATGAGTGACTGGAAGGAGGCCACAGCGCCAGACGGCAAAGTCTATTACTACAATGCGAAAACGCGCGCAACCAGCTGGGACAAGCCAGCAGAAATGAACGTCGCCATCCCTCCCACTGGCCCATCTTCACAGCTCACTCCGGCGCATTTCGAAGCAGGTTGGGCCGATGCGAAGGCCGCCGATGGCCGCACCTACTATTACAACAAAGGCACCAACGAGACCAGGTGGGAACTTCCTGTAATTGTCCCTCGCGGCCCTGCTTTCGCGGCTGCGCCCTCCCAGGATCTTGTTGAGCGCGGCTATGGTCCGCCTGCGCGCCGCGACAGGAGAGATCCGAGGGATGATCGCGACCATGGCAGGTCAGGATTCGATGGAAGCAAGCCATGGGAGGGCCGTGGTGACAACACTGGCTTCAGGGGTGCTATGCCCACCAAAGCAGACGAGCCTGATTTTGCGAGCGCCGAGCAAGCCAAGGATGCCTTCTTCAAGCTTTTGCGCAAACACAACATCAAGTACGACACGCCCTGGACCGATGCCCTGCGCATTGTCGTCAAGGAGCGCGACTACCGCGCAATCAAAGATTCGAGAGAGCGCAAGCGCGCTTTCGAGGACTATTGTATTGAGCAGAAGGAAGAGGAGAGGAACAAGGAGAAGGAGCGTCGCGAGAAGCTTAGGGAGGAGTTCAGGGCGATGCTCAAGACTCACGAGGAGATCAAGCACTACACTCGCTGGAGGACTGCACGCCCAATCATTGAGCGCGAGGCTGTGTTCCGCAATGCAGGCGATGACGAAGAGCGACGACAGCTGTTTGAGGAGTACATCCTGGGACTGAAGAAGCAGCACGCGGAGCAAGAGGTTGCGACTCGTAGGGAGGCATTGGACCGCCTGTCCGATTTGATGAGAGCCACCGTACTGGATGCCGACACGAAGTGGGCAGAGGCGCAGGATGCCATCATGAGCAACGAGCGGTTCGCAAACGACGATGCGCTCCAGTCCCTGCACAAAGTCGACGTGCTTCAAAGCTTTGACCAGCATATCAAGCAGCTGGAACGTCACATGAACGATGCTCGCCAGAAAGACAAGAAGAACAAGGATCGCCGTGACCGCCAGGCTCGCGACGGCTTCAGAGCGCTTCTCCAAGAGAAGCTGGCCACGGGCCAGATCACTGCCGGCAGCAAATGGCAGAACCTGGTTCCTCAAATTGCCGAAGATGAGCGCTTCTTGAACCTTGTCGGCACTGAAGGCAGTGGCCCACTCGATATGTTCTGGGATGTTGTGGAAGACGAGGAGCGCAAGATCCGCTCCAAGCGCAACGACGCCCTGGACATTCTGGATGACCAACGCTATGAGATGACTCCTGAAACGAGCTTGGACGAGTTCTCTTCCGTCATGCACAGAGACGAGCGATCGTCCAAGTGGTCGCACCAAGAGATGAAGCTGGTCCACGACAGGCTCATGGAGAAGATTCTCAAGCGTGTTGATGAAGACAAGGCACTTGCTGAACGAAACCAGAAGAAGGCAGTGGACAACCTCAGATCCATCATCAAGCACCTCGAGCCGCAAGTCAACATCGACGATAGCTTTGAGAGTGTGAGGCCCAGGCTTGAAAGCTTCAAAGAGTATCAAGTTCTCGACGACGAGGCTAGACAGATTGCCTTTTCCAAGTACATCCGCCGCCTGCAAGAGAAGGCAGACGATGCTGAGCGCGACCGTGCCCGTCGCGACACTAGGCGTGATCGCTCTCTTCGTCCTGAGCGCGACTACCGCCGATCCTACGACTACGATGACCGCCGCGACCGTGGCAGTGGTCGCCACCGCACCCGCACGCCAGAGATCGATGCCTACGAGGCCGATCGTCGCAAGGCCCAGGCCGATCGCGAGCGCACTTACCGTAAGGCATCGTTCGGGCTCACACCACCCCCGCGCGACCGCCGTGAGGGTGATCGCTACGTGAGCCGCGACAGGGAGCCGCCGCGCGAACGCAGGTCCGACAGGTACGAGAGCATGTACGAGCGCGAGAGGCGGGAGCAAGAGATGGAGCGCGAGCGCAAGTATGCTTCGCGTGCAGACCCGCGCGATAGGGGTAAGAACGCCATGCTGGACTACGGAGACGACGAAGTCGTCGGCAGCCGACCGGGTAGTGTCCGCAAGCGCAGAGAGTCTGAGGCCAGCATGTCGAGCAGACGTGATAACAAGGTGAGCCTTCTTCTAGTCTTTGATTGCCAGACTCATTTGCTAACTGAACAACTACAGCGTTCCCGCCGCAGCAAGGAACCCGACCCAGACGCAATGGTCGTCGACAAGGAGGAAGTCGCCCTCCAAAGTGGTAGCGAGGAGGGCGAGATCGAGGAGGTTTAGGGTGCTTCTTCAGGTTCTCGCTCAACCTTGACTTCTTCGGAAGCTGGTCCGTTCCCGCTCTCGGCCTCAAGACCTAAAATCAACACTACGACCGCCGCCAGACAGGCCCGGCCGAACAACAACAGCAACAACAACAACAGAACAACGCGCAACGGCCTACCCGCTCCGTCGAGGCGCATGTGATTGTACTTCCGGTGAGGCTCGTGTAATTCTACCTGATGGGTCGAACTAATAGGGCGAGCGATACAAGCGTGGAGCTTGCAGTGGGACGGCAGGGAGACGAAGCAACAGGAGATCACTAGGCATGTTGCCCCACCATTGACCACTTGGGTTACTAAAAAAGATCATTCAATACGGAACATTGCGGAACTCTTCGCTACTGGACAAGCTCGCGGATCGAGCTCGAGATACGGACCAAAGCGGACAAACGCTTGTCCGGCCGCTTTCAGATTCATGCCGTACGTGTGTCCAGAAGTGGTATGGAGAGCAGAAAACTGAGATTAGACAGCAGCAAGGCAAAAAAAAACAGTGAATGGAAAAAACGAGCATACAACTACGAAAAAAATCCACGGCATGTCATGGCGGCCTAGACAGCAGAATAGTAAGTGTTCCTCTTTTTCTCAACTACTAAAAGAAACAAAAACAGGTCTTGCGTGCACGATGAGACAAGAGTTATGTGGAACCGCTCTCGATAATGTGAGTCCCTTTTTTGAACTTTTTCCCGAGAACCTTGTTGTCTGTACTAGTGGTCAAATGATTTTTATAAACTCGTCACGACACCTTTTCCGTAGTGTCGTTTTTTTAGTGTCGTTCCCCATAACATTCGTAGCATGCCGCCGGACGCCACTAGTGAGCAGGCCGCAGCAGGCGTGCCACCGCATGGAATGGAGGAACGGGAAGACGGTGTGATCGAGGCTTGTTGTTGTCGATGCCCATTGCCTGGCGATCGACTTGGAGTAAACCACCGTTCGCGCACCGATACGGTGCGCGCGATGGTGGCGTCTGTCGGGCAAGGTCGCCTTCTTCCTTCTCGTCCTCCGCGGCGCCCTCGAGCTCCAGCATGTCGTCGGCGCCGCTCTTGATCACGCGGCGGCGCTTTGTCCCCGCCCGGCGCGAAGAACGGCTGCTGAGTTGCCAGCCTGCTGCTGCATCTCTCTTGTCGTCGTCGGTGACGCCTTTCAAGACTCTTCTTCCAAGAAGTACTATAGGTGATAATTAGCACAAAACGTTCTAGAATTGAAATTGTGGATTCAACAAGACTTACGTAGCTTCCTGCGGCCTTCTGCTCCGCGTCCTTGACACTGTGGAGCTTGTTGATACGCGGGCGGTAGGTGCTGGGGTCGCGGCGGAAGGTAACGTCCAGAGCCTTGAGGAATTTGTTGCAGCCAGTGAGCAGGGACTCGGGCGACTGTGCGCGAGAGTCGATCGAGGGCTGACCGTCGAAGACGATGACGCGGTCGGCAAGGTAAGTGGCCATGATGAAATCGTGCTCGACAACGAAAGCGGTCTTCTTGGCGTGCATGATGAAACGCTTGATGACACGCGAGGCGATAATACGTTGCTCGGAGTCGAGGTAGGCGGACGGCTCGTCGATGATGTAGATGTCGGCGGGCATGCCAAGAGCGAGCACAATGGCGACACGCTGCAACTCACCACCAGACAGGTTCTGGACTTCCTGGTCGATGAAGTCGTCCATCTTGAGCGGCTTGTAGACATCAGTCTGGAACTGAGGGTTGATGAAGGCAGTCTTGATGCGCTTGAAGAAGAGCTGGCGGACAGTACCCTGGAACTTGGGTGTGATCTTCTGGGGCTTCATGGAAATGTTCATGGGAGGGATTTTCTGGTCGCCGTCGGGCTTGAGAGCACCTGCAAGCATCTTACAGAATGTCGTCTTACCAGTACCGTTCTCTCCCATCATGACCAGAATCTCGGAGCCGGTGAATGTGCCGGGCTCGACCTTGAGGTGGAAGTTGCCCATGGTCTTCTCCATTGCCGGGTAGGTGAAGCCCTGAGACTTGTCAAGCAGGAAGTCCTCGCTCGCATCACCAATGCGGAACTGCAGCGACTCATCGCGGAAACGCAAGTTCTCGGTGGGAACGTTACCGTCCAGGAAAATGTTGATACCTTCACGCACGGAGAAGGGGGCGGTGACCACACCGTATACGGCGGGCTTTCCGTAAAGAACGCAAATGTAGTCGGACAGGTAGTCGAGAATGGACAAATCGTGCTCGACGACAATGACGTAGCTGTCGGGTCCAAGCAGACTGCGGATCAGACGACCGGCGGCAAGACGCTGCTTGACATCCAAGAAGGAGGAAGGCTCGTCGAACATGTAGACGTCGGCCTTTTGCACGCAGACCATGCCGATGGCGAACCGCTGCAGCTCACCACCGGAGAGGAGGTCAATGTCACGGTCCCAGACAACGTCGAGTTCTGTGCCAACGTTAGTATGCCTGGTAATTCTGATCTAGGATGATAGAACGCACCAAGAGTCTCTCTGATTTCCTTGAGTCTGTCCTCGCTGACATCGCATCGTGTGGTGATGAGGTTGCCAACGGATCTGTCGACCTTCTCCTTGAGCGCCTTGGGGATCTGATCGACGTACTGAGGCTTGGTGATGGCCTTCAGGTTGTCCTCGAGAACCTTTGTGAAGTAGTCTGTTGTTTTCTTAGCTTTCGCCTCCCTTGCATATCCTGATGTCGGGTCTTCTTACTCTGAAGTTCGGAGCCACGGAAGTACCTCAGGACCTCCTCCCAGTCAGGCGGGTCCTCGAAGCGGCCAAGGTTGGGCTTCAGCTTTCCGGCCAAAATCTTCAATGCGGTACTCTTTCCGATACCGTTGGTACCAACCAGACCCAAGACCTGGCCAGGACGGGGCATGGGAAGACGGTGCAGCTTGAAGCTGTTGGCGGAGTAACGGTGGGTGACCTGGCTCTCGAGGTTTGTGGGCAAGTTGATAATCTGGATGGCGTCGAAGGGGCACTTCTTGGGACAGATACCGCATCCGATACACAGACGCTCACTGATGAAGGCAATCTTGCTGGCGGGGTCGACCTCGATACACAGCTTGCCGGTCTTGACGACGGGACACGACTTCTTGCACTCCTGACGACATTTCTTCGGCTTGCACTTGTCCGCGTTGACGATGGCGATACTGTGAGGGGAGAGTATGAGCTTGGGTGTCCTTTCAACGTTCCGACATGCGACGGTGCGGTGAATCAGATGACGGGCGCGGGCGCGGGGCAGGGCAGTGACAGTGAACGCACCGGGTGAGTTTGTCGCTCATGTTTGCGGTAGACGCCCAGGCCGGTGACAGGGAGGGGATATGGATCGAGTCGCGGTGTGGTTGGGCTGTCTCCCTGGGACTCGGGGCCTGAAGGTGGGTGGAGGTGAGGTGGAGAGGAGTTGGTGACAGTAAATTCTTACCTGGGCGGATGTCGAAGATGAAATTACGTCGCTCGCACCTAATTGGCGCCTTTCATAGTGGGGGACGCTTCTAGTATTATGTATTGTTTGGCCCCTCAGTTCACACTAAAGTTTGTCGATCCATCACAGTATGGTAGTACCAACAACTTCCTAGGGCTGATGTCCAAGTCACCCTTGAATCAGTGAGAGAGCGGTCTCCGAATACCATTGTCTCACTGGATCAGTCTATCGCAGGCGATAGTATCAGCAATTCCAATGCGCTATAAATATGCTGGTGCCAGCAGGATTGTCCATTCGACAAACTTTGGTAGAGGCTGAGGACTAACTCCAACACTAACCCTGATGCTCAAAGGGTATCCTTTCTAACATCACCTCGTTTGCTACACCACGGCATCTGAATAACTTTATTCGATACTTCAGTGTTTGCCTACACTTGCTCAAGTATTGTGAGATTGTGGGTATGTATATGCTAGTCTTTTGAGCATGTGGACCCGCTTTGTTCGGATTTCTTCCATAGTGAACGTTTCAACTGTCCAGCTGACGATGGTCGTCCTCCGCCACGGTCAAACATACGTAGGAATGTAAATGTATGATTACTGCTCGACCACGCAACAAATGCCACCTTTGATCGAGACGACAAGACTGAATCGAGAATCGGCCATGCGAGTAGGTGTATCGCGCCACATCGACCAACCGTACCTGGCGAACCAACAACGACCATCGAATCGTCCGCCGGAACACAGCGATCCTTGTTGTGTCTATTAGCATACCTAGGCATCTGTCAACTTCGGTGTTAAGGTCAAGAGATTTCCTTTCGTCTTCAAGAGAAATGTACTTGCAAGGTGTTGCACCAGAACGACAAAACCCCGGATGGAAGGGTAACCCACGTGTCATGTGATGTAGGGGAATGTGAACGAGACCTAGTCTTCAATGCGGGAGGCAAGCAGGCACTTGTCCCATATTCGTATCATCTCGATAGTGAAGTGTCAAAACCCGCGAGTGCTTTCGAGACTGAGAGCTGAAAACCTCTAACTCTTAGTGGAGACGATTGAGGTGTGAGTAGAGAAGGATACATGTATATACATATATAGATCGACATACATCGATTGTGATGAGGAAGTTATGTACTATCATTGACTGAATGGATTGATTGTCCAAAAGCACGATGGCGCCTGACAATAGGTAAGATAGTCAATAGAATTTGAGTTGTTGCACGTCGTCGCCGCTGGCGGAGAGATGTTCATCAGTTGCCAAGACGTTGCGCAGCTCTCTCTCTCTCACGTCTAAGTCCAGACCTCCCACACCACTTCCACATCCTAACACCACCGCCATACCGGCCACACCCCTACAATTCATACTGCCTGGCCCAAGCGACTTTCGGTCTGCGAGTGGTTGTTCTCCACACTCTTTATCCAGTTTTGACCGCCGTCTGCTCGCGACACCACGCGACCCGCGCCTCGCGGTCAGCCATCGACCGAGCCTTCATCCGAACATATATCATCGCCGACATACCTAGAACCGCCTCGGAACTACGAGAACGACTTGCACGACTACTTTTGATGCTAGCAGATCGCCCTGTAAGGACCACTGCCCTCGGATCGCCCTCCACGACGGCCAGCGCACTCCATCGGTAACTCATCACGAGGCCGCATTTACCGGTCGGACATTGTATTGTCGCGTTCTTCGCAGCAATACGGTCCGTTCTCGTGGGGGAACCGGTCGCGTACATGCTGGCTGGCCGTACGGAAAATCTCAGTTGGCTCCGACTGCCAGAGCCCAAGATACATTACTGACTGTCTTCTACTTAGTGGGGCCAATACACCTCCCACCCTACACCTACCACTCCGACGACATGTCAAACATGAATGGATATGCCGATGACCACGATGACGACCACTCCGATTCGCCTCCACGCCGGGCTGGCAGCGAGAGCCCGCTCTCAGACGTCAATGACCTTCCGACTACTGCATCGCACATGGATGATCAGACACACGAAGAAGCCTCAGACGACAGTGCAATGCAAGACATGGCTACTTCTGAGGTAGAGGAGGAAGATGAGGTAGCCGAGGAGCAGGACGCAGATTTCGACGAAGAAACTCCACCACCCGAGGCATCAAATGGAATGCGACACGACGGCTCCTCATCAGAAGAAGACGTGCGGTCGGGGAAGCGCAGGGGGACCGTGGACGACGAGCAGTACATGAAGCAGAACCCAGAGCTATACGGTCTCCGTCGCAGCGTACGTATGATCCTCCACCCTCAACCGACATCGTCACTGACACCGCTTCACAGGGCCGAGCACGACCTCAACACCGAGTGGTACGTGCACTTTCTCAGGCGCGTCGGGAAAGACGGAATGTACTGACTGAGTGTACAGGTTGAGACGAGTGACGAAGAGGATGATTCTGACGATGTCAACCCCGGAAGGAGACGCAAGCGCCAGAAGACCACTGGCTCCCGCCCAGGTATGAACTCCTCAGTCGACCTGGACACCCCGTGTCTTCGGAACCAAAGACTGACAACAGTAGCCTCAGCACGAACCGGCAACAACTCCTCTATTCAGCCCTCGTCTGATGAGGCTGGCTCCGAAGAGGACGATGTATACGGCGGCGCCAAAGGGCGTACCTTCGCCCGAAAGCACCGGCGCCAAAAGCAGGCATCTGCATCAGGCGCAGGGACGCCTCAAGTGGGTGAAGTGCGATTCTCCACACGTCAAGCAGCAAAAGTTACAAACTATAACGAGGAGGACGATTACGGGCTGAGCGAAGAAGACCAAGACGTAACGCCCAACAATTGGGTGCCCGAGCCGACAGGACCATCCGTCGACACAGTCCTCAACCACAGGCTGAACGAGGGTGCAGGTATGTTGATGTCGCCTCTTTCGGTTGAACAGGACACTGACCAGTACCTAGATGGGGAGAACCCTACCAAGAAAGACTACGAGTACTACGTAAGTTGCGACCCATAATGTGCACCCCGTACATATACTGACGTTGTCTTTTACAGATCAAATGGCAAGGCCAATCACATTACCATGCCACATGGGAACCATGGGATGTACTCAAAGACTGCAAGGGCATTCGTCGTGTGGAGAACTACTACCGAAAGGTCATCTCGCTTGAGCTGGATGTCGCCCACCCGGACACTGCTCTCGAAGACAAGGAGAAGTGGAACCTTGACCGTGAGACCTATCTGGATTCTCTCAACGAGTACATGAAGGTCGAGCGTATCATCAGCGCTCAGGACGGCGACGACGACACCGAGTACTACGTCAAGTGGAAAGGTCTCCCATACGACTTCTGCACCTGGGAGCCGGCAGCTTTGATCAGTGAGCTCGCGCAAACAGAAATTGATCGCTACCTGGACAGGACGTCAAAGATGCCCACGACAAACCAGCGCGAGGCAAGCCTGGCAACGCGTTCTGACTATAAACCTTTCCGAACACAGCCAGACTACATCAAGGGTGGAGAACTTCGCGAGTTCCAGATCCATGGACTCAACTTCTTGGCTCACCACTGGTGCAAAGGCAACAACGTCATCCTTGCAGACGAGATGGGTCTGGGCAAAACTGTTCAGACCGTATCTTTCATCGACTGGCTGAAGCATGAGCGCGGACAACAAGGGCCATTCATCGTCGTTGTGCCCTTGTCCACCATGCCGGCTTGGGCTGATACCTTTGACAACTGGACTCCTGACATCAACTACGTTGTCTACAACGGCAACGAGGAGGCACGCAAGATCATCCGCGAATACGAGCTTCTTGTTGATCCTCGCAATTACAAGAAGGTCAAGTTCAACGTTCTACTCACCACCTATGAGTACGTTCTTGCCGATGCTGGCTTCTTGTCCCAACTCAAGTGGCAATTCATGGCTGTCGACGAAGCTCATCGCCTGAAAAATCGCGATTCGCAGCTCTACGCAAAGCTCATGGAATTTGGCGCGCCGAGCAGACTCCTCATCACCGGCACACCCATGCAGAACACGCTCAGCGAGCTCTCTGCGCTGATGGACTTCCTCATGCCTGGCAAGGTCAAGGTCGACGAAGAAATTGATCTGACTTCGGAACATGCCAGCGAGAAGATTGCTGAGCTCACAAACGCAATCTCCCCGTACATGATTCGGCGCACAAAGGCAAAGGTTGAAGGTGACCTTCCGCCCAAGACCGAGAAGATTATTCGTGTTGAGCTTGCCGACGTCCAGCTCGAGTACTACAAGAACATCCTGACGCGTAATTACACAGCACTAAACGCTGGCTCCAAGGGTCAGAAAGCGTCCCTACTCAACATCATGATGGAGCTGAAGAAAGCAAGTAACCATGCTTTCATGTTCCCAAATGCTGAGGAGCGCATTTTGGAGGGGACGTCCGGCTCCCGCGAAGAGCAGCTCAAAGCCCTCATCACCAGCAGTGGTAAAATGATGCTACTCGACCAGCTTCTAACGAAAATGAAGAAGGACGGCCACCGTGTGCTGATCTTCAGTCAAATGGTGAAGATGTTGGACCTCCTGGGCGACTACCTCAATCTCCGCGGTCACCAATTCCAACGATTGGATGGAACCATTGCTGCTGGCGCGAGGAGAATGGCGATCGACCACTTCAACGCTCCGAACAGCCAGGACTTCTGCTTCCTGCTGTCCACCCGAGCTGGTGGTCTCGGTATCAACTTGATGACTGCTGACACCGTCATCTTGTTCGATTCGGACTGGAACCCACAAGCCGACTTGCAGGCCATGGCGCGTGCTCATCGAATTGGTCAGAAGAAACCTGTCACGATCTACCGCTTGGTTTCGAAAGACACGGTCGAGGAAGAAGTCTTGGAGCGCGCGAGAAACAAGCTCATGCTCGAGTTCATCACCATTCAGCGTGGTGTCACCGACAAGGACAACAGCATCATGAAGGAGAAGTTGGCTCGTGCTGGTGAAAAAGCGATAGAGCCTACCTCATCGGATGAGATCTCTCGCATCCTGAAGAAACGTGGGCAGAAGATGTTCGAGCAAACCAACAATCAGCGCAAGCTTGAGGAGCTTGACATTGATGCTGTACTCGAGAACGCAGAGGAGCACAGAACCGAGCAGCCCGAAGGCATGACCACTGATGGCGGCGAAGAGTTCCTGCGCAGCTTCGAGTATACTGACGTCAAAGTCGACCTTGAATGGGACCAGATCATCCCACAAGCGGAACTCGACAAAATCAAGGAAGAAGAGCGCAAGAAGGAGGAAGAGGCCTATCTCGAAAGCGTCATCGAGGCGAACCAGCCACGCAAGAGAAAAGCCCCTGTCGACGAGGCTCGTGAGCAGCGTGCTGCCAAGAAAAGGGCGCGCGACCTTGCCGCTGAAGCCGCGGCTGACATTGGCTCAGATGACGATGATGATGACACTGATCGCGGCCGTGATCCCAAGCGACCTCTGGGCGAAAAGGAATGCCGTAACCTTATCAGGTCTTACGAGAGATTTGGCGCGTTCGAAGAAAAGCCCGACGAGATTGTCCGCGAGGCTCGCTTACTCAGTCGTGACATTGATGTCGTCCGGGACACTCTGCAGGCGGTCGTTGATGAAGCCGATCGACTCCTTAAGGCTGAGTCTGATCGTCTTGCTGAGCTCGAGCGTACTACCGGCAAGCAAGTCACGAAGAAGGAAAGGAAGACCGTCCTATACGACTTCCGCGGCGTGAAGCGAATCAACGCAGAGACGATCAGAGAGCGTCCGATTGACATGCGCATGATCCGGGAGCTTGTTGGCCAAGTCAAAGACCCCAGAAACTTCCGCATTCCCGAGGCCTCCAAACCGGCCTCGTACACGTGCGACTGGGGCGCCAGAGAAGACGGCATGCTCACCGTAGGCATTGCACGCCACGGCATGGGAGCCTGGGCTGCCATCCGCGACGACCCTGATCTTGACATGGGCCACAAGATGTTCCTCGAAGAGCATCGTGTCGGGCAGAAGGAGGAGCGCGAGAAGAGCGAAACCAAGACCACAAAGTCCCCTGGTGCAGTTCATCTTGTCCGCCGCGCTGGCTACCTGGTCAGTGTCCTTCGTGACAAGACTAGTGGCGGCGCCAACAGCCAGGCCAGGAGAGCGATGGAGAACCACCACCGAAACAACCGCAAGCACGTTGGCAACTTCCATGGGCGATTCGGAACTCCCAATGGCTCAGCCAGCCCGGCGCCTGGTCATCATCGCAAGGGCCAGTCCAACGACCGACACCAGTCCGACATTAGGAATAGTCTGGACCGTCGCCCGCGTGACCAGGGGTCGCCAAATGGTCATAGAAAGATCAGCACCGAGGACCGAGAGCGCATTCGCCAACGCCAAGCCGAGCAGCCCCGTCCGGGTCACCAGCGCGTCAACTCGTCACCCATGGTGAACGGATCTAACGCGAAGCCGCTTTCGGAACACGACAAGAAGCTGCAACATGTCCTCGCTCCGATGAACGAACACCTCGCTCGCGCTTCTGGTGCCAACAAGAAGAAGATCCCTGATGACATGACCCGCCTGAAGCTCATCAAAGTCAGCCTCGTCGCCATCGGGAACCACATCACGAACCACCCACACATCAAGCAAAATGCTTCGCTCGAAGACAGTCTGTGGGAGTTCGTGTCCAACCGTCACTGGCCGCAAAGTACCAAAGAAAGCAAGCGAGTGTCGGGCAAGAAGCTCAAGGAGATGTACGTGAAGATCGCGGGTAAAGATGCAGCACCCAAGACCACCGCTCCGCGAGAGTCCGCACAGCCTGCCTCGAACGGCAATGGCACTCCTGTTGTCAAACAAGAGACCAAGAAAGAGCCGTCATCCGACGGAGGCGACAAGGCGATGTCCGTATCGCCGGTGACCGCCAAGGGCGAAGACAAGATGGAAGTCGACACGAAGTCTCCCGCCTGAGGTTGTGGAGCACGTCTGCAAGGCGTCCGCACACCCTTGATGTAATTGAATTTTTCCACAAGCATACAAAACCTCGAAGAAGGATCTGGCGTTTGTTTCCATCTCCCCAACGTCAAAGCGCGCTTTTCTATCATCTGAGCGTTCTGCACAGAATTCGACCCAAACATTATACACGACACATGGCGGGCTGGCGTGGTGGATTTTATCACGAACTGGCAGACAGGCGCATGCATGTGTCGGCGAGCACGTTTTCTTGAAAATACCGATTTGAAATGTCTGCTCTCTCTCTCTCTTCCTTTACACTTTGTATGAGCGACATGGCTTCCTTCAGTCAACACCGAACTGGGATCTGCTGATTGGGTCGGAATATTCTGTTGCATGCGAAAAGGCGTTTTTATTGATATCAAATCCGCGATCCGAAGACCCCATCAGAGAGCTTAGCTTCCCCAATCTTCCTCGGAAAGTTATGGGAAGCGGCATGGGATCTTTTCGTGAAGCGCTACATGATTTTTGAGTACGTTGTTTTGTAGGCTCTGCCCCCACCGCTTGGACGTGTACGAATAGCAAAAAGACTTATTCTGTTGTTCGAAACCTACAGTATCCAATGCTGAAAGCTGTTGAAAGCCATGCTTCTCTCCTCCCAGTTCCTTCTGTCGTCGCTGCGTTCTTCGCTACGTGTACTCTTTCGCTCGTGGTAAGCTGTCGTGGATTGCGTGTTACTTTCTACTCAAGTATCTAGTAAACTTCCTTCAATGTAACAGTAGTGAGCTTCTGCAGCCACTACTACTGCTGCTTCAGTTATACACGAGGATCGTTCCAACTACTGGGAACACTGCACTAGAACCCACCCACAGCTCAACACATCCCCAGCAGCGCCTCCCACGGCTTCAGCGTAATCTTCCCCTTGACGGCTTTGTCCGGCGCGCCCGCCGTATAATTGCCGGCCACCCACTTCCTCACACCAGCCTTCTCCGGCAACTCCCACTCAACCTCGTCCTCGGAAAAGTTCAGAACCGTCACAAACGCCTCTTCCTCCCCACTCCGCTTGTACGCGAAAATCTGATCGTGCCCGTCCTCGGGATCCAGCAGCTCGAAATCTCCATACACCAAAGCGTCCTTGTGCTCCTTGCGGGCTGCGAGTCCGCGCTTCCAGAACTGCAGGACGGAGAGGGAGTCTTTGTCGGAATGCGAGCGCTGGGCGGCGGCGTTGACGGTCTTGTAGTCGTCGTTGACGCGCATCCAGGGCGTTGTCTGGGGGTCGCAGAAGCCTGCGTTGGGGCTCTCGGCGGTCCATTGCACGGGGGTGCGGGCGTGGTCGCGGGCTTTGCGCTGCATGACGCGTCTGGCGAAGGCGAGCTTTTCTTCGTTGTCGGGGTAGAGGGATTTCATCTGTTTGGGACGATTTTGTCAGTTGATGTTTGTTCGCGGGTAAAGGGTGGCTCTTACCTTCTCCCAGTAGTTGATGGTTTCGACGTCTTTGTATTCGGATGGCTCGAAGCTGGGTGGCATGTTGCGTTGCCCGAGCTCTTCGCCTTGGTAGACGTAGATTGTGCCGGAGAGGGTGGTCTGCATCAGGCAGAGGAGCTTGGCGCTGAGCTCGCGGTATTCGTCTTTGTCACTACAGTAGCGAGACACGGAGCGAGGGTTGTCTGGCGGATCGTTGTCAGTGGCTTTCATTTGAGGTTGCACGCTCAAGTGATTATACCGTGGTTCTCGATAAACAAGCTGTTCCAGCCATTGCGTTCAATCATCAGCGTTTGCCACTTGTTGAAGATCTTTTTGATCTCGTTGGTGTTCCAGTCCCGGAGGGTGAGACGGAATCCAGTTTCATCGTTATCGATGTCGACCATCTCGAAGATGAAGATCATGTTGAGTTCACCACGCTTAGCGCCGACTACCTTCAAGATCTCTTCCTCGCTGCGCACGAAAGGCATCTCTCCGACGGTGATGGTGTCGTACTTGCTGAGCACCTCGCGATTCATCGCCTGCAACCATTCATGCAGGCGTGGACCGTTGGCGTAGTACTTGTAGCCTGGCTGATACTTACTCCCTGGAGAGGTGATGGGCGCGTCTGGGTATCCCGGAGTCTTGGAGATGTGGTTGATGACGTCCATGCGGAAGCCACTGGCTCCACGCTTCAGCCAAAAGTGCAAAACATCGTGCACAGCGGCTCGGACGTCCGGGTTCTCCCAGTTCAGGTCCGGTTGCTCGGGAGTGAAGAGTGCCAGGTAGTATTCCTGTGTCTTCTCATCCCAGGTCCAGGCGCTGTGTGCTTCTCCTAAGATCATAGCCCAGTTGTTTGGAGGTTGACGGTTTCCGTGCTCGTCGTACTTTGCAGGTTGCCAATGGTACCAGCTGCGCTTGGGGTCATCTTTGGAAGAGCGGGACTTGATGAACCAGTCGTGCTGGTCGGATGTATGATTGACAACGAGATCCATCATCAGCTTCATGTCCCGCTTGTGCAGCCCGGCAATTAGCTCGTCAACGTCTTCCAGTGTGCCGTAGCGTGGATCAATGTCTTTGTAGTCGGCAATATCGTATCCCATGTCGACCTGAGGAGACTTGTAGATGGGTGAAAGCCACACCACATCAACGCCTAGGTGCTTGAAGTAGTCGAGCTTGGAGATCACACCTTTGATGTCTCCCCAACCTGGAAGGCTGCCTGAACCAGTAGATTGGAAACTCGCTGGATACACCTTGATAGCTCATAGTCAGTAGACGTGAAAGCATTGAAGCATTGGCAATGAGCGTACTTGGTAGACAACCGCCTCTTTCCACCAACGATGCTTTGCAGAACCCATCTCCACGATTTCGCCCATGTTGGATTGTCGATGTGAGAGTTGCAATTGTTAAGGCTGATATATCAATGCTGGAGCAATAAGGCCAGCGAGCGAGATGCTGATGAAGGCGCAGGCCGCTGATGATATGGTTTAAAGAAAGAGCAAGCTGGTCGTAACAACACACCGCACCTCCATCTGAGCAAGTCTCCATGTGAGCTCTCGGAGCCCCAATCATAGCACGCATATCCCCACGTCTACAGCGTCATGCAGAGTGGTCTCCGTTTGTTACTCCACACCGACGGAAGGGTTGTCTCCCGGGGCTTCATATCCGGGCGATTTCTCCGAAATACATCGCGACAAATATCGCGATCATTTTACCTCGGGTGCATCGTCTGTAAATGAAATGTAGTAGGCGCTGATGGCTGCCCAGAGTACACGTATGTGGCTTCGAGAAAAACATTAACAGAGTTGCACTTAGTCAATCTCGAGAGACGTTCAATTTAAGGTTTGCACCACGTGACTCCGCGTGGGACTGGTGCCTGCTAGAGACGCGCTTTCGCCACCGAAACGACAAATCGTGTCGCGTACATATTTAACTCAAACCCAACCATTATCTGAACCTAACCCTTGCACATATTGCATCGGAATCGAAGTCGTCACTTTCACCTCCCAAAGCCAAAGTCACCATGAGCGCCGAAGAAGACCAGCAGTCACAGTCCGGCTACGATGAGAGCGCTGGCGGACCCGGTGCGCCTACGCCACTGGGCGCCCTCGAGGTACGGCATGAGATATGATTTTCGTCTGGAATGCGCTGACATCGTTATTGTAGGGCGTCGCTGGACTCTCCAAGCGTGACATCCAGCTGTTCGTGGAAGCAGGCTACAACACCGTCGAAAGTGTTGCATACACGTAAGCAACAAGCCAGATATACATGCGATAGAGGCCCGGTCTAATCAGAGACAGACCAAAGAAACTGCTCGAGACTATCAAAGGTGTATCGGAGCAGAAGGCCACAAAGATCCTCGTAGAAGGTAAGAGTCATTTGAACATTATCCAAGTGCCAGCTGACCTTCCATGCAGCCTCGAAGCTTGTACCCATGGGATTTACCACCGCGACAGAAATGCACGCACGAAGATCTGAACTCATCTCGATCACTACTGGATCCAAGCAATTGGACACGCTCCTTGCAGGTGGCGTTGAAACTGGCAGCATCACCGAAATCTTCGGCGAGTTCAGGACCGGAAAGAGTCAGATTTGCCACACACTCGCAGTGACATGTCAGCTACCTTTTGATATGGGTGGCGGCGAGGGCAAGTGTCTGTACATCGATACCGAGGGAACCTTCAGACCTGTACGTTTGCTTTCAGTGGCAAACCGATACGGCCTGCAAGGCGAGGAGGTCTTAGACAACGTCGCCTACGCCCGCGCTTACAACTCGGATCACCAACTTCAACTACTCAACCAGGCTGCGCAAATGATGACAGAGACTCGGTTCTCGCTACTCATCGTCGACAGCGCTACATCGCTGTACCGTACTGACTTCATGGGACGCGGTGAGCTAAGCAGTCGACAAACACATCTGGCGAAGTTCATGCGCACACTCCAGAGACTTGCAGACGAGTTCGGAATTGCTGTCGTCATCACCAACCAAGTCGTTGCTCAAGTCGATGGTGGACCAAGCGCCATGTTCAACCCGGATCCCAAAAAGCCGATTGGTGGCAACATCATTGCACACGCCTCGACAACCAGATTGTCCTTGAAGAAAGGTAGAGGAGAGACCAGAATCTGCAAGATCTACGATTCACCCTGCTTACCTGAGAGCGACTGCATGTTCGCCATCAACGAGGACGGCATCGGAGACCCTTCACCGAAGGATCTTGAGAAGGAATAAACAGAGGAAGTGGAGTGAAGAAGCGGTCTGGTGAGCAGACCAAGAGACTTCAACCTTTGCTTGTAGTATTCATGGGTTTGCGATGCATGGGACGGCGCATGTGATGTTTAAACAAGCTGGAGGAAGCATGGGATGTCATCGAGATTCATCTGCTTGCGCGTGTTTACCTTCTGTAGCTACTTTTCTGATACCCAATTCGATTACATTTCCAGTTCTGAAATAAGATTCCAGTAACTCATGATATCATATCAATTCAGTATAGTTAAATAAGAACGAGTGCTGTTTGTCAATGCGACGCTCTTCGGCATGTGAAGACTGATATCTGATTGGTCCGCGCCCGAGCTTCAACCTCGAAACGCGGAAACGCGAACCTCCATCTTTTGCGCAACTCATCAACCTAACACCAGCTTTACACCCACTCTCTTCTCGCTCTATCGCAGTCATGGCGGGACCAGCGTGTACTCCGACGTTATATCAACGGGCGCAATTGTCGCCATTGCCCGCCTCTCCGACCTCCATCCTCAGCATCAACACAACCGGAAACAATTCGCAAGCACTCACGCTTTTTGGCGCTGGACGTAAACGAGGATACAACGAGATCAGCGAGCTGGATGAAGAGTCGTACGCGCGCAAACACCTGGCTTCCGAGGCCTCGGTCTACTTCCGTCGCAAGAGCAGGTTCCCACGCAGCTTCCTCTGGCGCGTCCTGGACGATCGACGGTTATTGGAGGTACAATGCGTGGACCTGGTGCAGCAAAGGAGCAACCCGCAACAGGAGGGCTCTTTGACATTTCACATCGAGCTGCCAGCGGATATTGTAAGAGGAGGAGTTGCTTTTGCTGATCCCGAGGAGACGGACGCGCTGGAGATATTCGTTCTCACGACAAGCAACGAACTGTTTACCATCACATTGAAAAGAGATCTTTTGGCTAGGGACACACCTCCGAACGACTTTGACCCTGCGACAGTGGTGAAGAAGTATGCGCCCAGTTCATTTGGCTTCAGGTATCCATATCGCATGATCGCAGTGAGCAGCTTGGAGATTATCGTGTCGCTACACGATGGTAGTTTGCTGCGGTTGGAGCGAGAGAGGAATGAGAGCGCAGCACAATGGCGAGAGACTTTCTACAGCGAAGGAGGGTGGAGCGGAACATTGAAGGGATTGAACCCGTTGAAGAGACGACAGACAGTGCGTTACGGGGATCTGGATCTCGAAACCAGCTCGGCTGTGGATCTTTCCAAGAGCTTGGATGGCAAACACGTCTGGACGGTCACACTGGACCATCAACTCAAAGCATGGAGCGCTGATACTGGGAGGGTCGCGCATCAAATGGATCTTTTGAATGTGAAGGGCGACCGGGATGGACCGAAAAGGCAGCCTCAATATGTTATGACAGCCGAGCAAGGCACGCTCCTGCGGATTGTGAGAGCACCTGACGCTGCAGGTGAAGACTCTGTTGCAAAGTTGGAAGGGAGCGGCAATTACCTTGTCTGGATCCACTCGCCGAAGGACCATCAGTTTAAGGTATACGAGGTGTCATCGAGGTCTGCCAACGGCGAGAATCTGCGATGTGATGACATGCTCCCAAGCGCGACGCTCATTCCGCCAGTCGAGGAGATGCTGAACACAAACATTTGGCATCTCGAAGAGTTTCACGTTCACCCTGGACCAGACTGGAAAGACACAAAACTGTGGATCAGAGCGCGGAGTGGTGCTTTGTGCAAGACTTTCACGTTGAAATTTGACCTCTATGAAGATCCAGATGACCTGACGAATACATTCCGAAATGGCTGGACTGTTGTTGACAGTGGCCCGTTGACACCAGAGCGCCTGCGCGATGCCAACGACTTCCCGGCACAGCTTGCTTTCAGCGCGGATTCTTCAGTCACACCCACAGAAAGATGGACTTCTTTCCTTTTCTCTCCAGGACGATTCACGACCGCAAGTATCGAGGCCGCTCTCAACACTTATCGCAAGCGTCGCAAGCTTTCCGCCACCACGACAAAGAGTTCGACCGCATCACAAGCTCCTTTGCCCGAACGTCTTGTCACCTCTGTGACCAGCAATATCGCATTGGCACGCTTCGTGGACAACCAGCCAGACTATGACAGTTACGAAGCCGACGTCGCAGCTCAGTGGGCTGGCTTCTACTCAATTCTCGAGGAATTACTCAGGAAACGTCTCGAATCTGTCAGCCTGTCTTACGATCATGAATTTGGGCAACCATGGTCCATCTCAGCAGACATTGTGGCCCCTGTACGAGCAAATGATAAGTTGGAATCCATGTGTCTGAACACGGACTTGCTAGAAAACGAAGTTCTTGGCGCAATCGCGGAAGAGATCTTCAATAACAACGACGACAAAGTGGCCATTTTGATTGCTGCGGCTCACGACTTCAGGCGATCATTGTCTGCAGAAGCTCAGGACATCTTGAAGCGCCTTGCCCATGAAGATGCTCTGTGTGTTGATGACGAGGACGCGGTTGGCTACCAAGGGCTTTACGAGAGGGCCGATCTTGGCGCAGAAGTCTCCGAGGAGATCTTCAGCGCTTTAGAAGCAAATGTCACGGATCTCGAGGGTCTCGGCAGCATAGATCGCAAGATATTCCAGCAAGTTCTCCGACGTCTAGACGACACAAAGCCAGTTTCGACACACAGGCACAATCTCGAATCGTGTCGCTACGGCGACAGGTTCAATGTCGCTGTTGCTCAACAAAGCTTCCGGCAGAACGAGACTATCTTGCTGGATCTGCTCGCACTTGTATCATTCATGGCAGGCGATCTGGAGCAGACTGAACTGCATCCGGATTTCGCTCCACGAAAGCTTTACGCAGAGATCATCAAACTCCTCAAGCAGACAGCTTTGCGCCTCTGGTTGGCAAACCACACACGCATGGAACCGTCCCAAGACGGACTCCTTGACGTAGTCGAAATGACCTTGCTCGAAAGCTTCTTCGCAGGCGACTGGAAGCGGAATGCAGTGACCGACGATGTTGGCGATATGCCGTCGGCTCTTCCGCTGTGGAGCAAAACCTGGGCGTACGCTGTGGACTTGAGCAAGGACTGGAGTGGCGCTACTTCGCACGTATTCTCAATGCTGCTGCAAAGTGAGCTGTACGATCTTGCGGCAGACTTCGTCAAGTTCATGACTCCTACACCCTGGTCCATGTACATGCAAGCGCGCCTTGATGTTGCGCTCGGCGAGTACGACACTGCTGCCATGAAATTCCAGGAGGCTGCCGACGGTTTGTCAAGCCCAGCACATTCGTCGAAAGCCCTGCCCGATACGGCTGGACTCCTCGCAGCGGACGAGGTAAACTACTTCCGGGCCGGTCTCTCACAATACTACCAACACGTTGCCACCATATTCCAAAAGCCGGGTGTCTTCTCATACATTGCCGACTTTGCCGCCGAGGCACTGAAGCACGTACACGGAGCTGCAAACCTGGACTCCGACCTCGCTAGGATCGACGGCAAGAAGAGCATCACCGACAGCCCCGCCATGGATAAGATCAACAACACCATGGACGAGATCCGCCTGATCAAAATCCGAGACATCCGCAGCGACATCGCAAGCCGCCTCTTCAGCGCCCTCGTCAAAACCGGCCGCTTCCGCGAAGCCTACGACGCCCTGCAAAAGTGCAACGAAGACCTGCGCAAAGCCAACCTGCGCCTCCTCGTCGAGACCTGCATTAAGCAAGACGCTGTCCCGGCCCTCCTAGACTTGCCCTTCAGCGCCGAGCTCGCCGCTGACGCCGACGCCGCCCTCCTGAGCCTCGCCAAGAAATCCCTCGCGTCCACCTCGTCCGCCACAAAACCGCACCATCAGATCCTCTACGCCTTCCGCGCCCAGCGCGGAGATTTCCGTGGCGCGGCTGAGATCCTCTACGAACATCTTGAGCGTTTGCGCCACAGCGACGCTGAGCAGTATCAGGACCCGGAAGACGAAACTTCTCTGCAGGCTTACTTGCTACTCATCAACACTCTTGCCTGCTGCGGCGAGGGCGAGGGCTGGTTGCTGGCGGAGCCGATCGAAGGCGTGCACCAGGCGGGTCAGAAGCGCAAGTTGGTGACACTGGAGGAGGTCAGGAGGGATTACTCGGCCGAGTTGGACAGGCGGAGCGATATCTTGCAGGGCCGCTTTCCGCTGGTGGGTGGTGGGGATGAGATGGATGTGTTTTAGATTCATCCGTTAAGGTAATCGCAATGGTGGAATAGGCCTAGTGGCGAGAGTACGTCTTGTCTTTTTTGAGTATCAGGGATTGCTGTGGTGTTTATTAGCGAAATTGCGGTCATGGCGCTGCTGAATGAATTTTGTTTTTTCCTTCCGACCGGAAGTTCTCTAGAGTACAGCAAGACGTTCTGAGGCTGCTGAGTGAAATTGTTTGGGAATTGAGTTACATCGTGAAGGAGCTAGATGATAGTGTTGACATTTCTATTGACAAAACGTGCCAGCAACAACACACTGGTATTTAGATCACCGTCATTGAACCTGGCATCTCTCTCCTATATCTCCTATATGGCCCCTCACTATACAATATCTCATTTCTTCTCCGCCTTACTAGAAACCCTGCTTCCTCTTTTTCTTCACCGGCGGCCGCCCACCGAACCTCCCTGCTACAGCCTGGCTCGCAGCCGCAGGGCCCAGACTCTGGCTCTGGCTGCTCCCCAACATGCCTCCAAAAGCGCTCGGAGGAGCCGCGCCTGGCCTGCCCGCTGAAACATAGGAATAAGGCTTACTACCACCGCCAACATCGCCTCTCGCACCCCCACCCACAGCCTGCGGCTGGCTCGCGCTCACCATCAACTCAGGCATCTGGCTACTAGCCAGCATCTGCACCTGGCTGGCTTGTGCCTCTTTCCTCTGCCTCCGAATGTGGCGCTCGGCTTTGCGGTGTGCTCGCGCGCGCTGCTTCTCCGTGAGCTGCGAGTCGGCTTCCTCTTCGCGGGTTTGCTGCGAGATGGTGCGGGAGGTGGCGACCCAGTCGTAGGCTTCAGGGTCTGAACCGAGGGTCCAGTGGTTCAGGATCTTGGTCAGTGAGCGTGGGAGGGTTGAGGGCGTGGGTTTGGTGAAGGTTGTGAATTTTTTGAGGTGCGAGATCTCGGCTGAGGAGATGGAGGTGCGGCTTGAGGCTGTTGTCACTGATGGTGTGCCAGTTGGGGAGGGAGTTGGGAGGGCGGATTGGGATTGGGATTGGAGTTGTGAGGCGAAAGGATTGGTGATTTGGCTTGATGCGACGTGCATTGGGAGGTCCCAGCTTTGCTTTTGTGAGCCTGCGGTCCTGGTGTCTTCTTGGGTTTCGGTGGGGTCTTCGATGCCTTCGATCCGTAGTACGTGGCTTGCGAGTGCTAGTTCCGCGGCGATCCGGCGCGCGTGCTGTTCTTTGGCAAGACGTACACGCCCAGGCACCTGAGAAGGCAGTGGTGTTATCCAATGCGACACAATTGCATCGTAGGTTGGGATGATGTGGGGTCCCAAATGTTGAGTCGGCTGACTCCCAAGGAGCGAGATACACTCGATAGGTCGAAGCACAATCCTCGTGCTGTGATCGACATCGTCTGTGTCATTGGGGGTCAATGGCAATTGTGAGTGTTCCATTGTGGTGAGTCGTTGGATCTCAGCAGAAACTTGATCCATGTCGCTCATGTTGAGTTCTCCAATAGACAACTCGAGGATCGTTTGCATTGGGGCCACTCCAGGTTCTGGTGAATGTCCGAGAAGATCTCGAACTTGAATCAGAATTTCGTCCACGTTTTCTGTTTCTTTCGGACGCCGCTCAATCTTGTTAGCGACGCGCTTATACTGGACAGTCGAACCGTTTCCCAGAAAGAGTTTGGCGCGTTGCCTCCGTTGCTTGATGTAGCTCGCGACTGGTTCAGGTTTGAAACCAGCTCCATCTCTGACGATAAAGTCATCGTCAACGACAAAACTGTCCTTGATCTTCGCAGAAGTTCCGATTAGGCCGCCGTGCCACGACGGGCGTAACTCTCGCTCGGTGGGAGCCTGGGAAGGGCGATTTAGATACAGTGCATTAGCCATTGAAAGGTCTGTTTTCAGAGCTGTCAGTGCGATGAATCGATGGCCTTCATTGCGCAGACGCCCGGCAA
>Ga0265798_10001233_pt1 | contig 40457 bp, 33 predicted proteins | sample P3T30metagenome_FD_192430 | JGI IMG/M metagenome (GOLD analysis project Ga0265798, IMG submission 192430) | Plant litter microbial communities from East Loma Ridge, Irvine, California - P3 T30 | ecosystem: Environmental > Terrestrial > Plant litter > Unclassified | place: USA: California... | reverse complement strand
GAGCAGCGGGCCGGCGCCGTTGGCGAAGAGGAACGCGGGGTCCGGGTGCCACAGGTCCGGACCGACGGTCTGGAAGGTGGTCGAGGCGAACATCGGCTCGCCGATGATGCCGCTCTGGATCGCGCGCTTGGCGGACTGGAAGCCCGGGCCGAGCACGGTGTCGGGCGCCTGACCGACGCGCAGGCCCTTGGCCGCCGCGTCCTCGAGCAGCCGCTTCGCACCGGCGCGGTCGAGCCCGATCGGCTTCTCGCTCCAGACGTGCTTGCCTGCGGCGATCGCGGCCGAGGAGACCTCGATGTGCGCGGCGGGGATCGTCAGGTTGACGACGACCTGCACGCCCGGGTGGGCGAGCACGTCGGCCGCCGAGCCGTGCGCGGGGATGTTGTGCTTCTCGGCCTGCGACTTGGCGCGGTCGAGCAGCAGGTCGCCCACGATGAGCACCTCGACGTCCGGGAAGGAGTTGAGGTTCTCGAGGTAGGTGTCGCTGATGACGCCGACGCCGATGACGCCGATCCCGATGGGGCCGGTCATGCGACGAAGCCGCCCTCGGTGAGGAAGGCGTAGCTGGCCTTGATGTCCTCGAAGACATCGCCGGGGGCGTTGTCGTACTCGATGACGGCGTACTTGATGGCGCCCTCGCCGGCCTTCAGCGACGCGGCGAGCGGCACCTCGGCGGTGCCGGCGTGGCGCTGGTCGAGGCTGGCCGACGCGAACGCCTCGGCGCCGGGCGCCCAGGGGTTGCTCTTGGGCGCGATGCCGTCCTTGACGTGCACGGCCACGAGGCGCGAGCCGAGCGACTTGACGAGCGCGGGGGCGTCCTGGCCGCCGGCGATCGCCCAGAAGAGGTCGAGCTCGATCTCGACGCGGTCGTCGGTGAGCTCGATGAAGCGCTCGTAGGCGGTCTGGCCGCCGAACGAGGCCACGAACTCCTGCGCGTGGTTGTGGTAGCCGACCGTGAGGCCGAAGCCCGCGGCGACCTCGGCGGCCTTGTTCAGGCGCTCGGCGATGTCGGCGACGCCTTCCTCGGTCAGCCAGCGCTCGGGCGCGACGAAGGGGTCGATGACCGTGGTCATGCCGATCGTGGCGGCGGCCTCGAAGACGACCTCGGGGGCCGGGGTGGGGATGGAGCCGTCCGGCGTCCAGAGCTCGTCGGAGAGCAGCGGCGCGTGACCGGTGGGCGACTCGAGGCCGCTCGCGTCGAGCGCGGCGCGGATCTCGGCCGGGCGGCGCACGAAGTCGAAGGCCTCGACGTTCTTGAGGCCGATGGCGGCGAGCTTCTCGAGCGAGCCGTTGGGGTCGTCCGAGAACTCCTTGGCCAGCGTGTAGAGCTGGACGGAAGCAACGGGAAGTGCCACGGGGGACCTTCTTTCGTACGTCGTTGTCGTGTTGAGGTCGGCATGGTGAAATGCCTCGTCGGCACGCTAGCAGAAAAGCCTCCGCGTGGAGGTATTTATGGGCTACCTTGACAGGATGACCAGCGACGACGCTCCCGTGATCGGCCGCAGCGGCTCCTACGCCAAGGGTGTGGCCCGCCGCCGCGAGATCCTCGACCGGGCCATCGAGGTCTTCACCGAGCGCGGCGCCGACGGCACCTCGCTGCGCCGCATCGCCCAGGCCCTCGGCGTCTCGCACGCCGCCCTGCTGCACTACTTCGACTCGCGCGAGCAGCTGCTCGTGGCCGTCTACGAGCACGCCGAGGCGCGCCGCGACGAGGAGAACCACGGCCACCGTCCCGAGCGCGCCGTCGACGTCATGGTCGAAGCCGCCATGCTCAACGTCGAGGTGCCCGGCCTCGTGCAGCTCTACTCCACGCTCGTGGCGGCCGCGCTCGAGGCCGACAGCAGCGCCAGCAAGGCCTTCTTCACGACCCGCTTCGAGAACGTGCGCGAGCAGCTGACGAACGACCTCCGGCGCGATCAGGAGGCCGGCCTCGTGCGCGACGACGTCGACGCGAAGGAGATGGCCGCGCTCATCGTCGCCGCCTCCGACGGCCTGCAGATCCAGTGGCTGCTCGAGCCGTCGATCGGGCTGCAGGAGACGCTGCGCGCGTTCTCCACGCTGCTCGCTCCGCCGGCGGCGCGTTAACGAGCGGATGCGGCCGCGACCAGCGAGGTCACGACCGCATCCGCATCCGCTCGACGGGGCTAACGCACCTTCTTGATCGGGATGATGACCAGTGCTCCGATGAGCGTGATGCCCCCGGCCGCCCAGAGCATGGCCTGGTAGTTGTACTCGTCGCCCGCGCTGATGCCCATGGTGAGGAAGATGAGGGCGAGGGGCGAGGCCACGGACTGGGGCAGGGCGTTCGCGATGTTGATGACACCGAGGTCCTTGCCGGGGCGCTCGGGGTTCGGCAGCACGTCGACGATGAGGGCGTTGTCGACGGCGACGTAGATGCCGTATGCGAAGCCGAGCAGCAGCTCCGCCCAGTAGAAGTGCGACAGGTCGTTGGCCTGAGCGAGCACGACGAGGCCGACCGCGGTCAGCGCGGTGGAGCCGCCGACGAAGATCTTGCGACGGCCGAGCTTGTCGCTCAGCCAGCCGGAGACCGCGGCGCTGATGAGCAGGGCCACCGTGTAGATGAGCACGCCGTTGGCGACGGCGAGGGTCGCGTCCTGCACGGTGAGGCCCAGGTGCTGCTGCATGTACAGCAGGCGGAACGTCGTGAACATGAACGAACCGAGCGTGATCAGGAAGCGCGACCACCAGGCGAAGCCGAAGTCGGGGTTCTTGAACGGGTTGGTCCAGAACGAGCCGATCAGCGAGAAGAAGGTCAGCGGCTTGATCGTGTACTCGGGCACCTCGTCGCGGGCGACGATGGCGTACCAGACGATGGCGATGACGGCGAGGATGCCCGGCGCGATGAACAGCACGGGCAGGTTGCCGACCAGCAGCACGGAGGCGTAGGTGCCGGTGAGGATCGCGGTGTTCTGCGCGATGGCGATGATGCTCGAGCCCTTGCCGCGCTGGAACTCGGGCACGTTGTCGGCGAAGCTCGCGACGAGTGCGGCGAGCACGGCGTTGGCCGAGACCTGGCTGAGCACCCAGCCGAGCGTGAGCGTCAGCTGGTCCTGCGCGAAGGCGACGATGACGAGCGCGAGCAGGAAGACGACGATGCCGCCGATGAGCCACGGTCGGCGACGGCCCCAGCGCGAGCGGGTGCGGTCGCTGAGCTGGCCGGCGAGGGGATTGGCGATGAGCGCACCGAGGGCGCCGAAGGGCAGCACCGCGGCGATGAGCTCGGCCGAGCTGTCGGGCGCGAGCTCCTGCACCTTGAGCTGCATGCTGAGCAGCACCGGGGTGAGCAGGGCGACGAAGAGCCCGAACTGCGCGGCGAAGAGACCGACGAAGTACTTCGGCCGCACCGGCACGGTGCTGACCGGCCGCGTGAGCGGGTGCTCGGGGTTCTCGGGTTGCTGCGTGACCGCCATGTTGACGCCTCCTTGAGTCAGACAAACCGACCAGTGGTCGGCATTGGGTGATCATAGACCCCCATCTGTCGGGTTGCAACACGACGTCGACAGATGTCGATGGCGCGACGACGAACGGCGGCGCCCTCTTCGCAGAGGGCGCCGCCGTTATCACGAGCGCATCCCAGCGTCGAGCTGGGAGCGGATGCGATCAGTCCGCGATGAGCGCGTCCAGCTCGATCTCGACGAGCGCGCCGCCCGCGAGGGCGCCGACCTCGACCACGGCGAAGGCCGGGCGGATCTCACTGAAGACCTCGCCGTGCACGGCGGCGACGGCCTCGAAGTCGGCGATGCTCGTGAGGTACGCGCGGGTGCGCACGGTGTCGGCGAAGGTCGCGCCGGCCTCGGCGAGCGCCTTGCCGATGCGGTCCAGGATCTCGCGGGCCTGGGCCGCGGCGTCATCGCCGATGCCGCCGGAGGTGGTGCCGGAGACGAAGACGAAGCCGCCGGCCTTCACGGCGCGGGAGTAGCCGGCCACGGCCTCGTAGGGCGAGCCGGAGGAGATGAGCTGACGCTGGGTCATGGAGTGCCTTTCGTGAGAGTGCGAGAACACTCAACCACGGCGCTCGTCGGCCATCGCCTGCCAGGCGCCGCCCGGGCCGATGAGCACCTGCCAGATCCAGTCGGCACCCTGCTCGACCGGTGGGCGCGGCTCGCGGGCCATCCACGCGGTGAGCACGCCCATGACCGAGCCGGCCAGGCCGGCGGCGGCGACGTCGGCCGGCACGCCCGTGAATGCATCCGTCTCCGTCTGCGCGAGCGCGTCGACCGCGAGGCGCTCGACGCGCGCGTGCAGCCTCGCGACGGCGACCGGCGAGCCGTGCGGTCCGAGCACCCGGCCGTAGAGCTCCGCGTTGGCGTCGAAGTGCCGCAGGTAGGCGACGAGCGCCTGCGGCGGCTCCTCGAGCAGCTCGAGCAGCGCCGGCAGCTCGGCGCCCTCCTCCTCGGCGAGCACGTCGAGCGCGTCGGCGAGCAGGGTCTCCTTGTCGGCGTAGTGCAGGTAGAAGCTGCTGCGCGTCACCTCGGCGCGCTCGACGACGTCGGCCACCGTGACCTGGTCGAGCTGCCGTTCGCGCGCGAGCCCCAGCATCGCGTGCTGCAGGGCCCGGCGGGTGCGCGCGATCCGGGGGTCCATGCTCCGATCCTGCCATCAGAACCGGATGCTCGCTGCGAGTTCCGAGACATCCGTCTCTTTCTGCACATCCGTCTCATAGAGTGATCGGCGGCCCGACGTCGCGCCTGCCCGAACCCCTCTTGTCGAAAGGCCCCGCACCCGTGGCGAATCTCCTCTACCGCTTGGGCCGATTCTCGGCCCGCCGCGCCTGGCTCGTCGTGATCGGCTGGGTGCTCGCGCTCGGCCTCGCCGGCGGCGCCTTCGTCGCCTTCGGCGGCGCGCTCGCCACCAGCTTCAGCATCCCGGGCACCGAGACGACCCGCGTGACCGACGAGATCGCCGAAGAGCTCGGCGGCGCTGCGGGCGCGAACGGCACGGTCGTCTTCCAGAGCGAGGACGGCGAGGCCTTCACCGACGCCCAGCGCGCGGAGATCACCGAGGTGCTCGGCTCGGTCACCGACCTCGAGGGCGTGAACCAGGTCGTCGACCCGTTCGCCACCGAGCAGCAGCTGGCGGACCAGCGCAGCCAGCTCGAGGACGGCGCGGCTCAGCTCGACGCCGGGCGCGCCCAGCTCGACGCCTCGCGCACCGAGCTCGAGGCGGGTCAGGCCCAGCTCGACGCCGGACGCGCGCAGCTCGAGGCCGCGCTCGAGCAGGCCTCGCAGGCCGGCCCGGCCGCCGCCGCGCAGGTGCAGGCCCAGCTCGACGGCCTCGCGCCGCAGCAGGCCCAGCTCGACGAGGGGCTCGCGCAACTCGAGGCCGGTGAGGCCGAGCTCGAGGCCAGCGCGACCCAGCTCGACGACGGCCAGCGCCTGCTCGACGCGTCGTCGGGCATCCGCACCGTCTCGGAGGACGGCGCCACGGCGATGGGGTCGATCGTCTTCGAGGACGACCAGTTCTCGATGCCCGCCGAGGTCAAGACCGGCGTCGTCGACGCGCTCGAGGCCGCCTCCATCGACGGCGTCACGATCGACTGGGACAGCACGCTCGCCCAGTCCGTCGAGGGCCTGGTCGGCCCGGGCGAGGTCATCGGCGTCATCGTCGCCCTGCTCGTGCTCATCATCATGCTGCGCGTGCTGCTGCCCGCCCTCATGCCGCTCATCGCCTCGATCATCGGCGTCGGCGTGGGCGTCGTCGGCTCGCTCGCCTTCTCGGGCGTCGTCGACATGTCGTCGGTCACCCCGGCGCTCGGCGGCATGGTCGGCCTCGCGGTCGGCATCGACTACTCGCTCTTCATCCTGCACCGCCACCGCCGCCAGCTGCTGCAGGGCATGGAGGCGCACGAGTCCATCGGCCTCGCCAACGGCACGGCCGGCAACGCCGTCGTCTTCGCCGGCTCGACCGTCGTCGTGGCGCTGCTCGCGCTCAACATCACCGGCATCGGCTTCCTCGGCGTGATGGGCACCGTCGGCGCGGTCTGCGTGCTCGTCGCCGTCATCGTCGCCGTCACCCTCACCCCGGCGCTGCTCGGCCTGCTCGGCCTGCGCCTGCTGCCCAAGAAGCAGCGCGCCCGCGTCGGCCACCACTCGCACGCCCAGACCGAGCCGAAGCCGATGCGCACCGGCTCCGCGGTCATCCGCGTGCTCGTCGGCGCGATCGCGCTGCTCATCGTCGCCATCCCGGCGCTCGACATGCGGCTCGGCCTGCCGGACGGCTCGACCGAGGCGCAGGACACCACGCAGTACCGCTCCTACGCCGCCATCGAGGAGGCCTTCGGCGCCGGTCAGAGCGGACCGATCGTGGTCACCGCGTCCCTGTCGGACGCCGTCGGCGAGGACGAGCTGGTCGGCGCGCAGGCGGACCTCGCGGACTTCCTCATGGACCAGGAGCACGTCACCGCGGTCGCCCCGGCCGCCGCATCCGACGACCGCGGATTCCTGCTCTTCCAGGTGATCCCCGACGACGGCCCCTCGAGCGTCTCCACCGAGGAGCTCGTGCACGGCCTGCGCGACCTCAGCCCGGTCGACGTCGACGGCCTCGGCACGGTCGAGCTCGGCGTCGCCGGCCAGGCGAGCGCCAACATCGACGTCTCCGAGAAGCTCGCCGACGTGCTGCCCGTCTACCTCGCGGTGGTCGTCGGCCTGTCGCTGCTCATCATGATCCTGGTGTTCCGCTCGCTGCTCGTGCCGCTCATCGCCACCGGCGGCTACGTGCTCTCGCTCGTCGCGGCGTTCGGCGGCATGGTCGCGGTCTACCAGTGGGGCTGGCTCGGCCCGGTGTTCGGCGTCGAGACGACCGGCCCGCTGCTGAGCTTCGCGCCGATCATCATCATGGGCGTGCTCTTCGGCCTGGCGATGGACTACCAGCTTTTCCTGGTCAGCGGCATGCGCGAGGCGTACACGCACGGCCTCTCCGCACGGCACGCGGTGACCGCCGGATTCCGCAACGGCCGCGCGGTCGTCACGGCCGCCGCGATCATCATGGTCTCCGTCTTCGGCGGCTTCGTGTTCTCGCACATGGCGATGATCCGTCCGCTCGGCTTCGGCCTCGCGTTCGGCGTGCTCTTCGACGCCTTCGTCGTGCGCATGCTCATCGTGCCGGGCCTGATGCACCTGTTCGGCAAGAGCGCCTGGTACCTGCCGAAGTGGCTCGACCGCATCCTGCCCGACGTCGACGTGGAGGGCGCGGCGCTCGAGCGCAAGCACCCGGTCGCGCACTGACCCGCGCGCACTGAACGGCTGCGACGGCGCCTCATCCGAGCGGATGGGGTGCCGTCGTCGTTCCCGCACGATCGCGCATCCGCTCGCCGCCGTATCCTCGGCGATGTGGCGAGCTTCGACGAGAAACCCATCCTCGACCTGACGATCGACGAGTGGCGCGCGTACCTCGAGGGCTCCCCCAGCGACGACGGCGTGCGGCTCAAGCTGCGCAAGAAGACCTCGAAGGCGCCGGGCATCACCTGGTCGGAGGCGCTCGACGTCGCCCTCTGCCACGGCTGGATCGACGGCCAGGGCAAGCGCCTCGACGACGACTACACGCTGCAGGCGTTCACGCCGCGGCGCAGGAGCAGCCCGTGGTCGCAGGTGAACCGCGAGCACGTGGCCCGGCTGATCGAGGAGGGGCGGATGCGCGCCGGCGGCCTCGCCGAGATCGAGCGCGCGAAGGCGGACGGCCGCTGGGACGCCGCCTACCGCCAGCAGGGCTCCGCGCTGCCCGACGATCTGCTCGCGGCGCTGGACGCGAGCCCTGAAGCCGCGGCCTTCATCGCGGGCCTCACGAAGACGGACCGCTTCCGCATCGCCTTGCGCCTGAACTCGATCAAGACCCCCAGTGTGCGGGCCGCACGCGTCGCCGATGTCGTCGAGAAGGCGGCGCGCGGCGACCAGCACTACCGCTAGATCCCTGGATTCGCGGGGATCTCGGCGGCCCTGGCGAACTCCCAGCAAAAATAACGGTTCGATAACTTGCCGCCGTTACCTGGTCGTTATACATTCATTCCAGCGGAGGTTGTTTGCTGTGGCAGCCGAAGCGGAATGTGATTGCAGGACACTCTTGGTGCAAGGGGAGAGGGTCGATCGTCCGCCTCGACGATCGGCCCTCCGTCCGTTAACCGGCGGCCTCAATAGGGTGGTCCCATGAGCGAGAAGACGCTGGCGATCGACGCCTGGGAGTCGTTGTTCCGGGCGCAGGTGACCGTGATGCGGCAGCTCACCGCCGAGTTCCCCACCGACGTGCTGTCGATGAACGAGTACGACGTGCTCTTCAACCTCGCACGCTGCCCCGGCCGCTCGCAGCGCATCCGCGACCTCAACCGCAATCTGCTGCTCACCCAGCCCAGCGTCAGCCGGCTCATCGACCGCCTCGCCGCGCGCGGGCTCGTGACCAAGCGCGCCGACCCCGGCGACGCCCGCGGCATCGTGGTCGCGCTGACGGACGACGGCTTCGACCTCTTCCGGCAGGTGGCCGTGGCCCATTCGGCCTCCATCAGCCGCATCATGACGAACGCCCTGCCGCCCGAGCAGCTCGAGCAGCTGCAGCGGATCACCGGCACGCTGCGCGACGAGGTCGAGACCGCATGACCGCGCTCGTCTGGCTGCGCAACGACCTGCGCCTCGCCGACAACCCCGCGCTGCGCGCTGCGGTCGACCGCGACGAGCCGGTGGTCGTGCTCTACGTGCTCGACGATGAGACCGTCAGGCCGCTCGGCGGCGCCTCGCGCTGGTGGCTGCACCACTCGCTGCAGCAGCTCGGCGACCGCCTCGCCGAGCGCGGCGGCGCCCTCGTGCTGCGACGCGGCGCGGCGCCCGAGGTCGTGCCCGCCGTCGCCGCGGAGATCGGCGCCGACGTCGTGCTCTGGAACCGCCGCTACGGCAAGGCCGGGCGCGAAGCGGATGCGGGCCTCAAGGAGTCCCTGCGGGAGTCCGGCCTCGAGGTCGAGAGCTTCCAGGCGAACCTGCTCTTCGAGCCGTGGACGATCCGCACGGGCCAGGGCAACCCCTTCCAGGTGTTCACGCCGTTCTGGAAGGCCTGCCTCGGCGAGCCCGAGCCGCGCTCGCCGCTGCCGGAGCCGCGGGAGGTGCGCTCGCCCGCGAAGGCGCCCGCCTCCGATCCGCTCGACGACTGGGGCCTGCTGCCGACGAGGCCCGACTGGGCCGGCGGGCTGCGCGAGACCTGGACCCCCGGCGAGCTCGACGCGCGCAAGCGCCTCGACCGCTTCGCCGAGGAGGTGCTGCAGGACTACGGCCTGCGCGACGAGCCCGCGCAGGAGGCCGGCTCACGGCTCTCGCCCTCGCTGAGCTTCGGCGAGATCAGCCCCTTCCAGATCTGGGAGCGGCTGCGCAGGGACCTCTCCCCCGAGGCCCGCCGCGAGAAGGCGAAGTTCCTCAGCGAGATCGGCTGGCGCGAGTTCCACCACCACGTGATGTTCCACAGCGAGGACTACGCCACGATCAACTGGCGCAGCAACTTCGACGACTTCCCGTGGGAGCAGCCCGACGCGGCCGAGCTCGAGCGCTGGCAGCAGGGCCGCACGGGAATCCCCATGGTCGACGCCGGCATGCGCGAGCTCTGGACCACCGGCTTCATGCACAACCGCGTGCGCATGGTCGCCGCGAGCTTCCTCATCAAGAACCTGCTCGTCGACTGGCGCGTGGGCGAGCAGTGGTTCTGGGACACGCTCGTCGACGCCGATGAGGCCAGCAACCCGGGCAACTGGCAGTGGGTCGCCGGTTCGGGAGCGGACGCGGCGCCGTACTTCCGCATCTTCAACCCCGTGACGCAGGCGGAGAAGTTCGACAAGGACCGCAACTACCTGCGCCAGTGGATCCCCGAGCTCGACACCGACGAGTACCCGGAGCCGATGGTCGACCTCAAGGAGTCGCGCCAGGCGGCGCTCGACGCCTACGAGATGGTCAAGAAGCGCTGAGCGCCAGGTCGAGCCGCATGAACGTGCTGAGCGGGTCGGGCGCGTAGCCGGCGAACGGGCCGGTCTCGACGAAGCCGTGGCGGGCGTAGAGCCTGCGCGCCGCCGCGAAGTACTCCATCGACCCGGTCTCGAGGTGCACGCTCGCAGCTCCGCGCTCGCGGGCGACACCGAGCAGGTGCGCGAGCATCGCCGCGCCGACGCCCTGCCCGCGCGCGGCGTGCACCGTGCGCATGGTCTTGAGCTCGGCCGCGCCGGCGCCGAGCCGCTTGATCGCGCCGCAGCCGAGCAGCGCGCCGTCGTCGTCGCGGACGGTGAAGAAGGTCACGTCCGGGTGCCGGAGGCCCTCGTCGCTCAGCGCGTGCACGCTCTCGGGCGGCGAGGTCGCGAACATGTCGTCGAGGTGCTCGCGGATGAGGTCCTGGACGTCCGGGGCGTCCAGGTCGCCGGGTTCGATGCGCATCCGCTCAGCGTAGGCGGGTCGCGTTTCGCGCCGGTTACCGACGGACCGCTGCCTCGCCGACGGCGGAGGCAGCGGAAGCAGCCTCGCTACTGGCGCAGCGAGCGGATGCGGCGGGTCGCCTCGCGACCGGCCGCGACGGCGAACGAGACCACCAGGGCGATGCCGATGACGAGCTGCACGAGCAGCATCACGAGCCCGAGGCCGAGCAGGAAGAGCGCGCGGCGTGCGACGGCGGATGCGCGCACCGGCCGCGCGGGCACGGCGCGCATCCGCGGGATCGGCTGGACGGCCCGCATCCGCTCGCTCGGCGGGGCGGCGATGCTGAGGCGGACGGGGGCGGTCTGCGGTGCGGCGATGGTCACGGCGGCTCCTTCGGACGGCTGCTTGCGGGGGTGACTCCAGCCTGACCGGGTTCGCCTCGCAGCGCGTCGGCCCCAGGTGCCGCGGCGCTCATCCTCTGGGCCCATCCGCGCGGAGCGCTTCGGCACGCCCCGGCGACAGTTGCATGGTCGTACGACCATCCAACTGTCGCCCGACCACACCTCGCCCGCTCGGGCGGTGGGTCAGCGGAGGCGGTAGGCGGCGACCGTGACGGCGAGGGTCGCGGCGATCGGCTCGGGCAGCGCGGCGAGGCGCTCGTCGAGCTGCGCCGGGTCGGCGTGGAAGGCGCTGGGGCCCATGAGCACGAGGTCGCGGGCCGCCGCGCGGTCGAGCCGCAGCCTCTCGCGCACCTCGCGCACGGCGCCGCGCTCGAAGGCGCCGAGTCGCTCCGCGAGGCGCTCCTGCTTGCGCGGGTCGACCCGCAGCATGCCGAGCGGCTCCACGAGCTCGGCCAGGTGCTCCGGCCCGGGCACCGCGACGAGCAGCACGCCGCCGGGTGCGAGCACCCGCGCGAGCTCCTCGGCGTTGCGGGGCGCGAAGACGCTGAGCGCCACGTCGACGGAGCCGTCCCGCAGCGGCAGGCCGCTCCAGGCATCGGCCACAATGCTGGCGAGCAGCGGATGCGCACGCGCCGCGCGCGCGGCCGCCGGCTTCGAGAGGTCGAGGCTCACACCGTGCGCACCCGGCAGCGCCTCCAGCACGCGCGCCGCGTACCACCCCGTGCCGCCGCCGACGTCGAGCACGAGCCGCGCCCGCGGGGCCTCCGTCGCCGCGGCCTCGGCGAGCGCCGCGGCGGTCGGCGCGTACCAGCCGCCGCCGAGGAAGCGGTCGCGGGCGGCGACCATCTCGGCGGTGTCCGAGGCGAAGGCGGTGCGCCCGGCGAGCAGCGCGAGGTGGCCCTGCTTGGCGCGATCGAAGCGGTGGCCGGCGTCGCAGCCGATGGCGGCACCGTGCATCTGCAATCCGCCGCCGCAGACCGGGCAGGCGAGCGCCGCGAGGGTCTCGTCGGCGATCGGGGAGGCGGGCATCACGCCAGCGTAGCCGCGGGCGCCGCTACTCCTCGAGGTGGCCGAGCAGCGGCGCGGGCACGAAGCGGGCGCTCGGCAGGGCCGCCGCCTCGAGCTCCACCACCGCGATGGTGTTGCGCCCGGCGCGCAGCACCGGGCCGGGCACGTAGAGGGTGCGCTGCGGACCGTTGCGCCAGTAGCGCCCGAGCAGGAAGCCGTTGACGGAGACCGCGCCGCGGCCCCAGCCGTCCGTGTCGAGGAACAGGTCGGCGGGCTCGTCGAGCTCGAAGGCGGCCGCGAGCACGACCGGTCCGGCGACCGGTCGCTCGGCGGCGACGGCGCCAGCGAGGGCTTCCCCGTGACGGGCGAGGTCGGCGAGGTCGATCGGTGCTGCGGACCAGCCCTCGAGCGGCCGCCCGTCGAGGCGCGGCTGCCCGATGAGCCCCTTGGCCTCGCCGAGCCGCTCGGCGTAGTTGATCCGGCCCTGCTCCTCGACGAGCACGCGCAGACGGCGTCCCGGAGGCAGGGCGATCGAGCGCTCCTGGAGGGCGCGCAGCAGGCGGCCGACGGGGCGTCCGTCCACCGCGATCCAGGCGGCGTCGCGCACGTCGTCGAACTCGAGCACGCGCGCCGCATCGTGCGGCTCGGGCAGCTCGACGTCGTAGCGCAGCAGGCCGCCGAGGTGCTCGAGGCCGTCGAAGGTCGCGGGCGGGTCCTGGGCGACCGCCGCGGCGGCGCGCTCCCACGGCGCCGCGTCGACCACCGCGAGCGGCACGTCGAACGAGGGCGCGGGCCCGGCGGGCGCGGGCTGCTCGTCGGGCACCGGCGCGTACCGGGCGATGACCTCGCGGAAGGCGCGGTACTTCTCGGTCGGGTCGCCGGCCTCGTCGAGCGGGGCGTCGTAGTCGTAGGAGGTGAGGATGGGCACGTAGCGGCCCTTGTGGTTGGCGCCATTGGTCAGCCCGAAGTTGGTGCCGCCGTGGAACATGTAGACGTTCACCGAGGCGCCGGCCGCGAGCAGCGCGTCGAGCTCGGCGGCCGCGTCAGCCGCGCTCGTCGTGTGATGCGGGCCGGTCCAGGAGTCGAACCAGCCGTCCCAGAACTCGGAGCACATGAGCGGACCGGTCGGCTGATGCTCGCGCAGCGTCGCCAGGCGCTCGGTCGCGCGCGAGCCGAAGGAGCCGGTGAGGTGAGCACCCGCGACGCTGCCGTCGCGCAGCATCTGCGGCTGCGGCTGGTCGACGGTGGTGAAGGGCACGGTGATGCCGGCGGCGCGGGTGAGCCGCACGAGCTCGGCGAGGTACTCGGCGTCGTCGCCGTAGGCGCCGTACTCGTTCTCGATCTGCACGAGGATCACGTTGCCCCCGCGGTCGATCTGCCGGGGCTCGACGATCTCGTAGACGCGCTGCAGGTAGCGGGTGACCTCGGCGAGGTAGGTCGGCTCGGAGCGTCGCAGCCCGATGCCCGGCAGGGCGGTGAGCCAGGTCGGCAGCCCGCCGTTGTGCCACTCGGCGCAGATGTACGGGCCGGGGCGCACGATCGCGTGCATCCCCTCCTCCGCCACCAGGTCGAGGAAGCGGCCGAGGTCGTGCTGCCCGCTAGCGTCCCACTCGCCGCGCACCGGCTCGTGCGCGTTCCAGGCCACGTAGGTCTCGATGGTGTTGAGGCCCATGAGCCTGGCCTTGCGGATGCGGTCGGCCCAGTGCTCGGGATGCACGCGGAAGTAGTGCAGCGCGCCCGCGAGGATGCGATGGGGTCGGCCGTCCAGCAGGAAGTCGGCCTCGCCGATCTCGAACGTGCTCACGCGGTACTGGCTCCTCGGTCCTCGTCGATCAGGGCTGCGAGGGCCTCGAGCTGCGAGGCGTCCTCGACCTGCGAGCCTACGGGCGCTGCGCGCACAGCGCCCACCGCCGGCGCGACGGCGGCTTCCGTCTCGCCGACGGCGAGCAGCGCGCCGGTCATCGCAGCTCGGTGACCGGTGCGGCGTCCATGTCGTCGAAGGCCTGGTTCTCGCCGGCCATCGCCCACACGAAGGAGTAGGCGGCGGTGCCGACGCCGGAGTGCAGCGACCAGCTCGGCGAGATGACCGCCTGGCGATCGCCCACCACGAGGTGCCGGGTCTCCTGCCGCTCGCCCATGAGGTGGATCACGCGAGCGTCCTCCGGAAGGTCGAAGTAGAGGTAGCACTCGGTTCGGCGGTCGTGGGTGTGCGCCGGCATCGTGTTCCACATCGAGCCCTCGTGCAGCTGCGTCACGCCCATGACGATCTGGCAGGAGCGGATGCCGTTCTCGTGGATGTACTGGTTGAGCGTGCGGCGGTTCGAGGTGCTCTGGTCGCCGAGCTCGCGCACCGTGCCCTCGCCCGGCGAGACGAGGGCGGTCGGGTAGGTCGTGTGCGCGGGGGCCGAGAACAGGTAGAACTGGGCGGCCCCGTCGGCGTCGGCGAAGGCGACGTCGCGCACGCCGCGGCCGAGGTAGAGGCAGGCACCCTGCACCAGGGTGTGCGTCTCGCCGTCGGCGGTGACCGTGCCGGTGCCGCCGACGTTGATCACGCCGAGCTCGCGGTGCTCGAGGAACGTCTCGCTGCGGATCTCGGGGTAGCCGGTGAGCTCGAGCACGCCACCGGCGGGCACGGCGCCGCCGAGCACGATGCGGTCGTGGTGCGTGTAGGTCAGGCGGATCTCGCCCGGTGCGAAGAGCTCGGGCAGCAGGTACTGCTGCCGCAGCTGCTCGGTGGTCCAGCCGGGGATCTGCTCGGGGTTGGTCGCGTAGCGCTGTTCCATGGGGTGCTCCTTGCGTTGCGGTTCGGGGTCAGCGGACGAGCCAGCCGCCGTCGACGGGCACGATGGCGCCCGTGACGTAGGCGGCGGCATCCGAGGCGAGGTAGACGAAGGCGCCCTGCAGGTCCTCCGCCTCGCCCCATCGCCCGGCGGGGATGCGCGCGATGATCGAGCGCTCGCGGTCGGCGTCCGCGCGGATGGGGGCGGTGTTGTCGGTGGCCATGTAGCCGGGGGCGATGGCGTTGACGGTCACGCCCGAGGCGGCCCACTCGTTGGCGAGCGCCTTGGTGAGACCGGCGACGGCGTGCTTGGAGGCCGCGTAGCCGGGCACGAGGATGCCGCCCTGGAAGCTCAGCATCGAGGCGACGTTGATGATGCGCCCCGAGCCGCGCTCGAGCATGTGCCGCCCGGCGGCCTGCGAGAGGTGGAAGACCGAGTCGAGGTTGACGGCCAGCACCTCGTCCCAGTCGGCCGCGGCGTGCTCGGCGGCGGGCGCGCGGCGGATCGTGCCGGCGTTGTTGACGAGGATGTCGACGGCGCCGAGCTCGGCGACGGCCTCGTCGACCGCCGACGACAGCGCGGCGGGATCGGCGGCTGCGAAGTCGCGTCGGATCCGGTGCACGCGGCGGCCGAGCGAGCGGATGCGCGAGGCCGTCTCCGAGGCGTCGCCGCGATCCAGCAGCACGACGTCGGCGCCGGCCTCGGCCAGCCCGATCGCGGCGGCCTGCCCGAGCCCCCGGGTCGAGCCCGTGACGAGGGCGACGCGGCCGTCGAGGCGGAAGCGGTCGAGGATCATCGTGCGGCTCCTTCGTTGCGCGGCACGGGCGCCGCGAAGCGGGTGGTCAGCTCGCCGAGGCCGGCGACGCGGATCGTGACGGCGTCGCCGTCGGCGAGCGGGCGGTGGGCGGCGAGCGCCTCCGGCAGCTTCTGGGGGCTGCCCGTTGCGATGACGTCGCCCGGCTCGAGCACCATGACCTGGCTGAGGTAGTGCACGAGGAACGCCATCGGGAAGACGAGGTCGGCGGTGCTCTGCGACACGGTGACGACGCCCTCGCGCTCGACCTCGACGGTCAGGTCGTGCGGATCGGCGACGGCGTCGGCCGTCACGATCCAGGGGCCGAGCGGCCCGAAGCCGTCGAAGCACTTGCCGAGCTCCCACTGGCTCGAGCGGCCCTGCCAGTCGCGCGCCGAGACGTCGTTGAACAGCGTGTATCCGGCGATGTGCCCAGCGGCCTCGTCGAGGCTCACCGCATCCGCTCGCCGACCAATCACGAGGGCGATCTCGCCCTCATAGTCGACATCGTCGCTCGCCGGCGGCAGCGTGACGACGTCGTGCGGACCGCGCAGCACGTTCGGGGTCTTGACGAAGACGTCGGGGTACTGCGGGTCGGGGTCGCGCTCGGTGACCCCGGCGGGCAGGTGCCCGCGGTAGTTGTAGCCGAGGCAGAGGATGCGGCCGGGCCGCACCGGGGCGAGCAGCTCGACCTCGGCCAGCGGCTGGGCGCCCGCGCCGCCGGCGGCGAGCCGGCGGGCCGCCTCGAGGGCGACCGGGTCGGCGAGCAGCGCCTCGACGTGCTCGGCGAGGCCGCCCAGGTCGACCAGGCGCTCGCCGTCGACGACGGCGCCGGGCCGCGGGCCATCGGCGCCGCGGAAGGTGACGAGCCTCACCAGTAGGCCCGCCAGTTCGGCCGGGCGACGCGCATGAGCGCCTCGAGGTAGAAGTAGTCGCCCCAGAGGTTGCCCTCGTCGACGCCCACGTCCTTCGGCAGATCGTAGACGCCGTGCAGCAGCAGCGCGTCGGAGTCCTCGGGCCGCTCGGGCGTGTAGTGCTCGATGAGCGAGCCGAGGATCGCGTGCGCCGTCTCGACAGCCCAGGTCGCACGGGCGGGGTCGGTCTCGACCTCGGCGAGCACGAGCAGGCCGTTCACGGCGATGGCGCCGGAGGAGCTGTCGCGCGGCGCATCCGCTCCGTCGGTGTAGACGAGATCCCAGAACGGTACCCGGTCGGTCGGCAGGTGCGCGATGAAGTAGTCGGCGCAGCGCCGGGCCGCCTCGAGCAGCCGCTCGTCGCCGGTCACCCGGTAGTTCATGGCGAAGCCGTACACGCCCCAGGCCTGTCCGCGGGCCCAGCAGGACTCGTCGGCGGCGCCCTGCTCGGTGCCGCCGCGCAGCGCCTCGCCGGTCTCCGCGTCCCAGTAGAAGGTGTGGAAGGTCGAGTCGTCGGCGCGCAGGATGTGCTCGCGCAGCTGCGCCGTGTGCCGGCGCACCGCGTCGGGGTAGCGCCCCTCGCCCGTCTGCTCGCCGGCCCAGGTGAGCAGCGGCATGTTCATGAGGCTGTCGATGATGGTGCGGCCGCGCTGGGCCGGATCCTGCAGGTCGCCCCAGGCCTGGATGATGCCCGCGGGCTCCAGGAAGCGCCGCATGAGGTGCTCGGCCGCGAGCACGGCGGCGTCGCGGGCGTCCGCATCCTGCTCCAGACGCCAGGCGGCGACCGCCGTGAGGCTGTACAGGAAGCCGAGGTCGTGGGTGTCGAGGTCCTCCCCCGCGCGCACGCGGCGGGCGAAGTCGGCGGTGTCCGCGGCGGCCGCGGCGCGGAACGCCTCCTCGCCCGAGAGCTCCCAGGCGAGCCAGCGCAGGCCGGTCCAGAAGGTCGTCGTCCAGCCGCGGTTGCCGCCGAGCGGGATCCCCCGGTCGGCCGGGCGCAGCGCGTAGCGCCCATCGGTGGTGGTGTCGTCGGGGTAGCGGGTGCCGAAGGCGTCGACGTTGCGGCGCACGGTGGCGAGCGCGTCGGCGATCGCCCTCTCGAGCGTCGCCGCGTCGAGGCCGGTGCCCGTGGCGGGCGAGGTGGACGTCATGATCTCCAGTCCTTCGTCGAGGTCGTTCGATGCGCGGGTGCCGCTCATGCGGTCACCTCGTCGAGGCGCAGCACCGGGCGCAGCGCGTAGCGCGAGTTCGCCCATGCGAGGTAGAGGGCGGCGGATGCCGTGATGCCGAGGCCGATCGCCGGCAGGTTCACGAAGAGCGCGGCCTGCGTCGCGACGATGAGCAGCGAGACGACGGTGAGGTACCAGCGCCGCAGGGCGAGCACCGCGCTCGCTGCGAGCACGTCGCGCAGGCGCGCGGAGGGCACCTCGGCGACGGCGACGAGCGCCAGCAGGCCCACCGAGACCGCGAGGACGGTGAGCACCCCGAGCAGGGGCACCGTGACCACGGCGAGGTCCGAGCCGGCGAGCAGGCTCACGTCGACGAGCAGCACCACCACGACCGAGACCACGAGGGCCCCAACCGCGAGCGAGAGCCGCCAGCCGTCGCGCAGCCCCGCCAGGAAGGCGCGCACCGGTCCGAGCCCGCCGGCGGCGTGCTCGCGGAAGGCCCGGAACGCCGCCGTCACCGCCGGAGCGGCGAGCACCGCGGCGCCCGCCAGCAGCGGCCAGGACCGCATCGGGTCGGTGGTGATCAGCAGCAGCACGAGCGGCAGCGCGGTCAGCATGACGAGCACGTTGACGACGAGCCCCAGGGCGATCATGGCGATGATGCCGGAGACGGCCTCGTGGGAGACGCGGCGCATCCGCTCAGCCCTTCAATCCGCTGGTGGCGATGCCCTCGACGAAGTACCGCTGGCCGAGCATGAAGATGATCGCGATGGGCACGATCGAGATCGTGAGGCCCGCGAACAGCAGGGCGTAGTTGGTGTCGTAGAGGTTGCTGACGAAGCTGCGCAGACCGAGCTGCAGGGTCCACAGGTCGGGGTTGCGCAGGTAGATCAGCGGGCCGAGGTAGTCGTTCCAGGTGTTGACGAAGGTCAGCAGCGCGAGGCTCGCCAGCGCGGGCACCGAGAGCGGCAGCATGATCTTGCGCCAGATCGAATACTCGCTGAGGCCGTCGATGCGGGCGGCTTCGCTGAGCTCCTCGGGGATCGTCTCGTAGTACTGCTTCATGAGGAAGACGCCGAAGGCGCCGAAGGCCTGCAGCAGCATGATCGCGACGAGGCTGTTCGAGAGGCCCGCCTCGGTGAGCAGGATGAACTGCGGGATCATGTACGACTGCCACGGCACCGCGATGGTGCCGATGTAGAGCAGGAACAGCACGTCGCGGCCGCGGAAGCGCATCTTCGCGAAGCCGTACGCGGCGAAGGAGCCGGTGAGCACCTGCAGCAGCGTGACGACCGTCGAGACCAGCAGGGTGTTGCGGATCCAGGTGATGATGTCGGATCGCGACCAGATCTCGACGTAGTTGCTCCAGACGAACGTCTCCGGCAGCCACTGCACCGGCACCGAGAAGACCTCGTTCGCCGATTTGAGCGAGCTCATGATCATCCAGAAGAACGGGGTGAGCAGCGCCGCGGCGAAGACGATCATCGCGATGTAGCCGATCGCGCGGCCGGCGCGGTACCGGGCGCTCCGCTCGCGCGAGGCGCGACGGGGCTTCGGGTCGTCGAGCTTGCGGAGGGTGCGCTGCGTGATGTTGCGGTCGAGCAGTTCGGACATCAGACGCTCCGCTTCTTGTTCCAGAGGAACTGGACGACCGTGACCGCGATGCAGAGGAAGAAGAGCGCGACGGCGGCCGAGGAGGCGAAGCCGAACTGGTTCTCCTCGAAGCCGCGCCGGTAGATGAACTGCGAGATCACGGAGGTGGACTGGCCGGGGCCGCCGCCGGTCATGACGAGGATGAGGTCGAAGATCTTCAGCGAGTTGATGGTGAGCATCACCGTGACGAAGAACATCGTGGGGCGCAGGCAGGGCAGCGTCACGTTGACGAAGCGCTGCCAGACGTTGGCGCCATCCATGCGCGCGGCCTCGTGCAGCTCGCGCGGCACGGTCTGCAGGCCCGCGAGGAAGAGCACCATGTAGTAGCCCATGTCGCGCCAGGTGCCGACGATGACCACCGCGGGCATCGCCCACTCGGGCGAGGTGAGCCACCCGGGCGGCTCGGTGATGCCGATCGCTCGCAGCACCTCGTTGATGGGGCCCGAGTCGGGGCTGAAGAGCAGGTTCCAGACCACGGCGATCGCGACGATCGAGGTGATGTACGGGAAGAACGCCGCCGTGCGGAAGAACGCGACGCCGCGCAGCTTGTTGTTGAGCAGCAGCGCCAGGCCCAGCGAGGCCACGATCGTCAGCGGGATGTGCAGCACCGTGTAGTACAGCGTGTTCAGGAACGAGATGCGGAAGCTGCCGTCCGTGAGCAGGCGCTCGTAGTTGGCGAAGCCGACCCAGTCGGCGGTGCCGAAGGCGTTCCAGTTCGTGAACGACATGTAGAACAGCACGACGATCGGCACGAGCGTGAGCAGTCCGAAGCCGAGGAAGTTCGGCAGGATGAAGCTCCAGCCGACGATGGTGTTGTGCCGGCGGAGCTTCGAGCCGGGCCGGTGCTGCGGAACCTTCCGCGCCGCCGGTGGTGCGGCGGTTCTGGCGCTGGTCGCCATGGGGTCCTCCAGGGGGAGATGTGGGGGTGCGGGGTGCCGGCCCGGGCGAGCGCCCGGGCCGGCGCGGGATCAGTCGGTGCCGACCTCGCTGGCCACGCGGTCCTGGGCCTCGGCGATCGCGTCGTCGACGGACGACGAGCCGGAGAGGATCGCCGTGTGCATGTCGGCGAGGATGCCCTGGATGGCGGCGGTGCGGCTCGAGGTCGGGTTCTCGGGCAGCGTCTCGTGCTCGGCGAACGCGAACTTCGACAGGTCGTCGCCGGGGGCGCCGTCGACCGAGAAGTAGGTCTCGACCACGGTGTCGTTGAGCAGCGCCGGGGTGATGCCGATGCCCGCGAGCACCTGCGCAGCCTCCTCGCTGGCCGCGAACTCGAGGAAGTCCTTGGCCGCCTCGACCTTGTTCTCGTCGATGCCGGCGTTGATGCCGAATCCGGTCGGGTCGCCGAAGGTGACGGGCTCGTTGTCGAGGCCGGCGGTCGAGGCGTCCTCCTGCGGGATGGGCGCGATGCCCCACTCGAAGTCGTTCGCCTCGCCCGAGGCCTGCTGGGCGATCAGGGTGGCGACGTACCAGGTGCCCATCGGCAGCATGGCGGCCTTCTGGGTGCCGAACTCGCCCTGGTAGGTGAGCTGGTTCGCGGTCGCGGTGTTGAAGGCGACCTCCGAGCCGGCCTCCTCCATCGCCTGGACGCGCTCGTAGTACGGCGCGAAGTGCTCGTAGTCGCCGTCGAGGATGTCCGCACCGGTCTGCGCGTTCGCGAAGCCCTGCACGACCGACTGCCAGGTGTGCTGGTAGGCGCCCTTCGACGCGTCGGTGGTCAGCGCGGCGGCGGCTTCCTCGTAGTCGTCCCAGGTCCAGCTGCCGTCGGGCTGCTCGACGCCCGCGGCGTCGAAGAGGTCCTTGTTGTAGAAGAGCACCCACGAGTCCTGGCGGTAGGGCACGGCGTAGGACGCGCCGTCGATCTCGTACGACGAGGCGCCGCCGATGCCGTCGGGCAGCTCGACGTCGGAGACGTCGAGCAGCTGGCCGCCCTCCTGGAAGGTCGAGACGAACTTGACCTCCTTCTGCGTGATGATGTCGGGGCCCGAGCGGGCCGCGAGGTCCGCGGTGAGCAGGGTGTTGTACTCGACGGGGTCGTAGCCGACGAGCTCGACGGTGACGTCGGGGTTCTGCTCGGTGAACGCGTCGGCGAGCGCCTGGAACTCGGGCGTCGTGTCGAGGCTCCAGCCGGAGAGGGTGAGGGTGATGGGGCCGTCGGGGTCGGTGGCCTCGGTGCCGCCGCTGCAACCGGCGAGGACGATCGCCGCGGTGGCGGCGATGCCGGCCGCGGCTGCGAAGGTGCGCTTCATGCGTATTACTCCCTTGTAATGGATGCTGGTGCCCGCGGAGCGGGCGCTTGGTGCTACCGGGCCGCCTCGGCGGCCGCGGGGGTCGGGATGCGGCCGACGGCGACGACGCCGTCGGGCCAGGTGATGGTCGCTGCGCCGTCGGCGAGCCGGACCGCCGGGGTCGTCGCGTCGGCTCGCTCGATGCCGCTGAGCTCGACGAGCACGGCGCTCCACGCGCCCTCGACCGCTGCCCGTTCGACGACGGGCACGGCGGCGTCCGAGCCGAGCGGGCTCGCGTCGGCGCGCCGCACGATGGACGCCGACGTCGGCGCCTCGACGCCGTCGATCGCGACCGAGCGGATGCGGCTGCGCACCGCTCCGGCCCGCGCTCGGGCGTCGGAGCCCTCCGACGCCGTCTCGACGCGATCCGCCGCCACCGCCCAGCCGCCGACGCGCAGCCGCAGGCCGGCCACGTCGAGGCGGTCGACGCGGACGAGCCTGAACTCCCATGCGCCGCGCGCGAAGGAGACCACGGTGAGCTCGCCGGCGATCTCGACCGCGCCCTCGAGCCCCGAGCCGTGCCGGTGGCTGGTGGGGTGCGGGGCGATCCAGTGCGCGGGCCAGGAGGAGGCGGCCACGCCCATCCGCTCGTCGCCCTCGCCGTCGATGCGCGCCTCGAGCAGGGTCATCGCGGTGCGGTGGGTGGCGCGGCCGGCCTCGTCGACGAGGGCGACGGACTGCTCGAGCGGCTGCTCCCACGCGGCGGCGTCGGCGAGCGGCGAGGCCGCCGTGGCGTAGCCGAGGCGCGCGTAGAGCGGAGAGTCGGTGGTGAGCGCCCCGTCGAGCGCGTGATCGGTGCCGTGATTGACGATGCGGGCGATGCCGTCGTCGGCGGTCGTGGTGATGATCCACCCGGCCGGGCGCACGACGCGCAGCGTGTCGGCGACCTCGACCGGCAGGGGCTCGGCGGGTGCCGACCACACCGGGTGCCCGGCCGGCAGCAGCAGACCGAGGAAGCCCTTGACCGCCCAGTAGGGCGAACCGGGGCCCGAGTAGGACTGCGCGAGGGGGCGCCACTCGTGGTGCCAGCCGAGGGTGAGCAGCCCCTGCTCGTCGGGAACGCCGCGCTCCGCGAAGTGGGCGACGATCCGCTCGGCGAGGGAGCGCAGCCGGCCTGCGGGCACGGAGGGCACCTCGGCGACGGCGCCGATCCAGAACGGCGCGGCGGCCGCGAAGCGGTAGATGAGGCTGCGCCCCTGCAGCAGCGGCGACCCGTCGGCGCCGACGAGGTGCTCGGCATCCAGCAGGTAGCGGTCGAGCGCGGCGATGTCGGCCGCGAGGCGGTCCGAGCCGAGCTCGTCGGCGCCGCGCATGCGCGACCACAGCACGGGGTAGACGTGCAGCGCCCAGCCGACGTAGTGGTCGTAGGAGCGCTCCACGCCGTCCGAGATCCACCCGTCCCCGCGAGCGAGCTCGTCGTGCAGCGCGAGGTCGTCCGCGATGTCCTGGGCCGACCAGGGGCCGCCGACCGAGCGGAGGAAGGTCTGCACGACCACGCGGAACCACAGCCAGTTGGTGCGCGGGTAGCTGCCGTCCCCGACGACCGGGGCGAGGTAGTCGACGACGCGCTGCTGCGTCAGCGCGTCGAGGCGATCCCAGATCCACGGGCGGGTCATGTCGAGCACGAGCGCGATCGACGCGGCCTCGACCTTGGCCTGCGCGTGCTCGTCCATGCGCACCCAGCGGTCCTCGGCGTCGGGGTCGACGCCGGCGGCGATGCCGCGCCGGTAGAAGTCGGCGAGCTCGTCGAGGCCTGCGTCGTGCGCGGCTCCGGGGTCCTCGCCGGCGAGGCGGAAGCCCGCGAGCAGCAGCGTCCGGGCGAAGCCCTCCAGGCCGTCGACGACGCGGCCGTAGCCGCCCTCCGCGCCGGGCGGGGTGATCCGTGCGCCGCCGGAGGACGCCCAGCCGCGCGCCGCGTCGAGCAGACGGTCCGCGGCAGCGGTCCAGTCCTCGCGGCTCCAGCCGGTCGTCGTCTGCGCGTGGTCGCTCACGGATCTCCCTTGATCGAGGCCCTCGGCGAGGAGGACTGGGAGGGACGTTAGCAATCACAATCGTTCATAACAAGGGATTGTTGCGAATCTTTATGATCGTTTATGATCACTTCATGATGACCACAGCGCAGAGCGACGACGAGCGGACCCCGTCCGAGACGGAACCGCGCTTCATCGGCCCCCTCGCCGCGCAGCTCACGGAACTGGACGCCGGGCGCCCGGTACGCCAGGTGCTGGCGAGCCGACTCGCCGCCGCCGATTCGTCGCTGCCGCTGCCGTCGGAGCCCTCGGCCTGGGTCTCCGCGGATCGCGTCGCGCTCGACGCCCTGGTGGGCGCCGCCGACGCCGAGCGCGACGATCCGTGGCCGCAGCCGCTGGCCTCGCTCGCCGCCCGCGTGCACGAGGACGGCGACCGCGATCGCTGGGAGCAGCGCGCCTTCGCGCGCCAGCGCCGCCTGAGCCGCGCGGTCGGCGCAGCGCTCGCCACCGCCGACGACGGTCGGCTCGCCGACGTGCTCGACGGCGTGCTGCAGCTGTGCGAGCAGAGCTCGTGGTGCTGGCCGGCGCACGACGACGTCAGACGGGCGCGCGGCGAGGTGCTCGGCGACGTGGACCGACCCTTCCTCGACCTCGGCGCCGGCGAGGCCGTCGGCCAGCTCGCGGTGCTCGACCACGTGCTGGGCGATCGGCTCGAGGCCCGCTACCCCGGCGTGCGGCGGCGCATCCGGCGCGAGGCCCGACGGCGGGTGATCGACCCGTTCGTGCAGCGCCGCGACTGGCACTGGATCGGCCTCGACGGCGACGTGCACAACTGGAATCCCTGGATCCACGGCAACGTGCTGCTCGCCGCGCTGCGTCTGCTCGACGACCCGGACGATGCGGCGCTGCGCGCGCAGGTGGTCGACCTGGCGGTCGAGGGACTCGACCGCTACCTGGTCGCGCTGCCCGACGACGGCGCCATCGACGAGGGCTACGCGTACTGGTGGAACGGGGCCTGCCGGGCACTCGAGGCGGTCGACCTGCTCGACCACGCCCTCGGCGGCGCACTGCGACCCGGCGACGTCGACGCGCTCCGCGAGACCGTCGCCTTCCCGCACCGCACGCACCTCGGCGGCCGCTGGTTCCTCAACCTCGCCGACGGCCAGGCCCGCCCCCCGGCGGCCCAGCCCTGGCACGCTCTGCACCGCGCGGCGCGGGCGGTCGGCGATGAGCTCGCCGAGGCCTTCGCCGCCGCGCACCGCGGAGTCGGCGCCCCGGCGGCCTCCGAGCACGAGGGCCTGCCGCGCCTGCTGCGCGGTCTCGCCGACGCCGCCTGGGTGACGGCGACGCCCGCATCCGCCCCGCTGCCGGCGGAGGTGCGCCTCGACTCCACCCAGACCCTGCTGGCGCGGCAGCACGAGGGCTCCGACGAGGGACTCGCGCTCGCCGTCAAGGGCGGCCACAACGGCGAGCACCACAATCACAACGACGTCGGGTCGTTCGTGGTCGCCTCCGACGGCGTGCCCGCGATCGTGGACGCCGGGCGGCCCACCTACACGCTGCAGACCTTCGGCCCCGAGCGCTACTCGATCTGGACGATGCGCAGCGGCTGGCACAACGCCCCCGTCCTCGCCGGGGCCGAGCAGTCCGCCGGAGCCGCCTTCGCGGCGCGCGACGTGCGGCCCGTGACGATCGACGACGGATGCGGTCTGAGCCTGGACCTCGTCGGCGCGTATCCTGACTCCGGCTTCCTCGATTGGCGGCGCAGCGCGGTGCTGGATCGATCGGCCGCACGGGTGGTGATCGAGGATTCCTGGACGACGGAGGGCGGCGCGGGTGCGGCAGCAGGCACGAGCGTGCGCATGGTGATCGCCGGCGCCATCACCCTCGGCGACGGCACCGCGCGGATCGACCCGCTCGACGGCGCGACGCCGCTCGTGCTGCGCTGGGAGCCCCCGGTCCCGGCGGACGTCGTCGTGCGCGAGCTCGACGACCCGATGCTCGGCGACGTCTGGGGTGAGCGGCTGCATCGACTCGACCTCGACGTGGCCGGCGAGTCGAGCATCCGCGTGATCGTCGAGCAGCGCTCCGGCGCCGAGGAGGACGCGCGATGACCGACCAGCTGCCGCTGGCACCCGAGCGACGCGCGCACGTGCTCGCCGCCCTCGAGCGCGACGGGGCCGTGCGCGTCTCGCAGCTGCTCGAAGAGCTCGGCGCTGCGCCCGTGACCCTGCGCCGCGACCTGGCGCAGCTCGAGCGCGAGGGGTTGCTCGTGCGGGTGCACGGCGGCGCCGTCGCGCCCAAGCGCGGGGCCGGCGCGCCGACGGCGACCGGCACCGAGGCGGGCACGATCGCAGTGCTCGTCCCGTCGCTCAACTACTACTGGCCCGGCGTGCTGCGCGGGGCCGAGGCCGCGGCCAAGCGCCACGGGTACGCCGTGCTGCTGCGCGGAGCGTCCTACGAGCTGCAGGACGAGCGCCCAGTGCTGGAGCGCCTCGTACGCGACGAGAGGGTGCGCGGCCTCATCGTGGCGCCCAACACCGACACCCCGCACGCGCAGGACGTCGTGCAGTGGCTGGCCGACGCCGGCGTGCCCAGCGTGCTCGTGGAGCGCGACGCGATGCTGCTGCCCGAAGGCGCCCCCGTCGAGTCCGTTACCACCGACCACGCCCTCGGCGCGGTGCTGGCCGCCCGGCACCTGGCGGGGCTGGGGCACCGCAAGGTCGGGCTGATCATCTCGCGCAACTCCCCCACCTCGCGCAAGATCACCGCCGGATGGAGCGCCGCCTGCGCCGAGCTCGGGCTCACGCCGGCCGATCACTTCGAGTCGGTGCTGCCACCGCGCACGAGCCCGGAGTTCTCCGCCGTGATCGAGCAGACGCTCGACACCGCCGTGCGCACCGGCGTGACCGCGCTGCTCGTGCACTCCGACCCGGAGGCGATGGCCTTCGTCGATCTCGCGATCGACCGCGGCATCCGCGTGCCGGAGGACCTCTCCGTCATCGCCTACGACGACGAGGTCGCCGAGCTCTTCACTCCGGCGCTCACCGCCGTCAGCCCGCCCCGAGCCGACGTCGGCGCCGCCGCGGTCGAGCTGCTGGCCCGTCGGCTCGACGACCCGAACCGGCCGGTCCACCGCGTGGTGCTGAGCCCGAGCCTCAACGTGCGCGCCTCGACGGCGCCGCCGCGAGCCGACTGAGCGCGACGGAGGGGCGGGGCCGACCGGCCCCGCCCCTCCGCTCGGATCAGCGCACCCGGACGGTGATCGGCGCGCTCGTGGTCACCCCGGCCGCATTGGCGAACTCGACCACGTAGACGTACTCGCCCGACGCGCGCCCGCTCACCGGCAGGGTCGCCCGTTGCGCCGCGGGGCTGCCCGCGTCCAGCTCGCCCTCGGCGACCACCGCCCCGTTCTCGCGGAAGCGGTAGGAGGTGGCGTTGGTGCCCCACCAGAGGTTCGCCGTCACCGTGAAGGAACCGCCACCGGACCAGTTGTCGTGCGTCAGCGCCGGGGCGCCGGGCTTCGCATCCGTCACCCGCACGGTCAGCGGCACGGTCGGCGTCGCGCCCCTCGAGTTGACGAGCTCGGCGGTGAAGACGTAGGTGCCGTCCTCGAGGCCGGTGATCGGCACGGTCGCGCGCTGCGCCGACGGCGTCGCGCGCTCGAGCGGCACCCTGGCGACCAGCTCGCCGTCGCGGAAGAGCTTCATCAGACTGGCGTTCTCGCCCCACCAGAGGTTCATGGTGAGCGTGAAGGCGCCGTCGCGACGACCGTCGTCCCATCCGTCGTCCGAGGAGAGGACGCCCCGGCCAGGGGCGCTGCGCGCATCGTCGGCAGGCACCTCCGGGACCGCGATCGGCTCGGTCGGCGCCGATCGCACGCCCTCGCCGACCGCGCTGAACGCCACCACGGTGAACGAGGCGGTGGTGCCCTCGAGCCCCTCGATGCGGCACTCGGTCGCCGTGGTCTCGCAGAGCACCTCGTCGCTGTCGGACCGGTGCACCCGGTAGCCGTCGACGGCCGCGCTGCCTTCGTCCTCCGGAGCGCTCCAGGCGAGCTGCACCGCCGCGCCCTCGATCGCGGCACGCAGGTCGGTCGGCGCCGAGGGTGCGCGCTCGGCGACCGGTGCCACGGCCAGCCAGCTCAGCACCGGATCGGCCGCGCCCTCGCCGCGAGCAGCGCTGAAGAGCACGGTCGTCTCCGCGTCGAGCGCGAAGCGGATGGCGGAGCGGCCGTCCGGCGACGCGCTCGAGAGCCGCACCGGCTCGCCCGCGACGACCTCCTCGCCCACGGTGACGCTCGGAGCGATCTCGCGGGTCTGCCCCCACCACTCCCTGTACCCGGAGACGAGCTCCCACTCGCCGGCGGGCAGGGTGAGGCGGTAGTCCACCGAGGCGCCCGCGCTCGCCCACCATCCGGTGCTGCGGCCCTTGTCGTAGACGCCGGGCACGAGCGCCTTGGCGCCCACGAAGCGGTCGCCCTCGTCGATCGGGTTCAGCAGGCCCCATCTGCTCTGCTCGTCGAACGGCGCGTCCGGCAGCGCGTTGAGCAGACCCTCGCCGCGCGCGGCCAGCACGGCGCGGTGGGACGGCGAGTCCACCCCCGCGTCGCCGTCGTGGCCGGGGCCCGCCGCGGCATCGATGAAGTAGGCCACGTCCTCGGGCACGCTCTCGAGCACGAGCCGCACCGCGGTGCCGTCGGCGATGCCGTCGACGGTCGCCGTCGCATAGGGTTCGAGCCGCTCCGGCGCATCGCCCCACTGCACGGCCACCTGCTGCTCCACGCCGCTGACGGTGCGCAGCACGACGGTCTCCGGCAGGTCCGGCTCCGCTCCGGACACCGCAGCGCTCCGGTAGTCGTCGAGCGGCAGGTACGCCACCTCCACCAGGCCGTCCAGCGCCTCGGCGAGCGCCGCGGCAGCCGCATCGATCGCATCCTGTTCGGCGCCGGCGTCGTCGCGCACAGCGAGCGCGGCCGTGCCGGCGACCCGCAAGAGCTCCCACGACTCCGGCGTGTAGGCGCGCTTGACCGCCCCCTCTGCCCGCTCCAGCTGCTCGTCGAGTGCGCTGCGATCGATGGTGCCGCCGGCGTCGTCGATGCCGATCCAGCTCACCGCGGGCGCCTCCGTACCGCCCGTACCGGCGACGGTGAAGGTCACGATGGTGTCCTGCTCGAGCACGAAGCCGCCGCGCAGCACGGCGGAGGTGCCGATGGCGCCGTTGTCGAAGCGGTGGCTGCCGATCGCCCGGTCGACCACGGAACCGTCGGCGGCGGTGAACTGCACGCTCGTGCTGACCGCCCGCGAGCGGTTCGGGCCGGGGTTCCACCACTCGGTGTGGCCGGACGCGATGTCGTACTCGCCCGCAGGCAGGCTGAACCGGTAGACCACCGGAGTCCCGGCACCGCTCGAGTACCACCCCGTCTCGCGGAGCTTGTCGTAGGGGACCTGGTTCAGCCGGCCCTTGGCGGTGGCGGCGCCGGCCCTGCCCCATCCGCTCGCCGTGTCGAAGACCCGGTCGGCGCGGTCGTTGACGATCGTCTCGGAGGCCGCTCCGGCGACGGCAGGGAACACGGGCGCACCAGCTGGCGCGTTCGCGTCGACGAGGTAGCGCAGCCCTCTCGGCAGCACCTCGACGTGCGCGCTCACCGCCAGTGAGGGGTTGTCGTCGAAGACCCCGTCCACCTTCATCAGGGCGTACGGCTCGCCGAAGGACCCCGGTGAGACGCGCCAGGTGACCGGCGCATCGATCTCGCCGCCGGCTTCGCTGCGCGCCCGGACGGTCTCGGGCAGCTGCGGGCTCTCGCCCTCCCATGCCGTCGCCCGCGGCAGCGCCGCGAGCTGCTCGACCGGCCGCCGCTCCGGATCGACCGGGCCAGCGCCCGCGCCGCCGCGCACCACGTCGACGCCGTCGAGCACGAAGGTGCCCGACTGCACCGTGACGCTCACGCGGTGCGCGCCGTCCTCGAGGCCGCGCACCCAGTACGAGGTCTGCCGGTTGCCCGTGGGCCCGACGGCGACCGTGCGAGCGGGATCGTCGTCCACCTGCACCGAGAGCGTCGCCGCGCCGGTCGCGCCCAGCAGGTTGAACCCGGTGCCCTCGGCGTCGAACGCGAAGGAGCGTCCGGCGCTCAGCACGTGCTGCGTGCGGTTGAGGTGCGCGTAGCCCGCCTGGGTGAAGGAGAAGCCCTGCGGGTAGTCGATGCGGGAGTCCGCGTCGTCGATGCGCGCAGCCTCCCAGGAGAGCCCCTCGATCGGCTCGATCCGAAGATCGTCGTAGCGGGTGTTCGCGTAACCGCTGAGGATGGCCACGCGACCGGACATCGTCGGGTTGGGCGCCGTGTCGGCGTAGCTGCCGAGCTCGCGCCCGTCGAGGCGCAGCGTGATCACGTTCTCGCGCGCCTCGATCTGCAGCTCGTGCCACTCGGACGGGTCGAAGAGGAACACCGATCCCGACGCGACGGTGCTGCTCAGCTTGCGCAGCTCCCAGCGGCCGTCGGCGTGCACGCGGGCGCTGTAGCTGGCCAGGTCCGTGCCCTCGGCGACCACCTGCCGCACGCCCAGCCCGGCGAAGTTGTCGAGCGAGGCGTCGCGCACCACCCCGTCGAGGCTGAAGTCGATGGTCGCGGTGTAGTTCGTCCAGGAGTGGTCGCCGAGCACGGTGGCCGGGTTCGCCGTCGACACGTTGCGCTGCGAGCCGTCGCCCCAGACGTTCCAGGTGTAGCCGCGGTTGCCGGCGTGGATGCGCTGCTCGAGCACGTTGCCGCGGTCGCCCTCGGCCGCCACGACTTCGAAGGCGCCGTTCTGGTCGGCGGTGTAGCGCGGCGAGCCGCCGCGGCGCTCGACGTAGTCCATCTCCACGCCGCCGATCGCCTCGGTGCCGTAGTCGGCGTACTCGAAGTCGTCACGGTACGGCAGGGGCAGCACGGTGTCCTCCCCCTCCGCCGCCCAGTCGCCGCTGCGGTACTCGGCGGTGCCGCCGTGCACCCCGTCGGCGAGGGTCGAGAGGGTCACGATCGAGTACGGCTGCACCTGCACGCGGTAGACCTGGTGCTCGACGCCGTCGATGGTCTCGGCGCGCACGGGCACCACCTGCCCGATCCGCTGGAAGTGGTTCGCGTCGACGGCCTCGCCCTCGTCCGGTCCCCGTGTCTCCCACACCGCGAGCGCGGTGTCGTCCTCGACATCGAGGTTCGCCACCTTGACCTCGAAGTTGCGCACGCGGCTCGTGTTGTTGGCCTGCACCTGCGAGAACTCGAGCTCGGCGCCCGCCTCGACCTCGGCCTGCGGCGTGCGCAGGGTGAGCGCGGTGCGGGTCGAGGTGTCGACCACGGTGCCGCCGTCGCCCTTCTGCCCGTCCCCGCCGGAGGCACCCTCGATGTACTCCCAGTCCTCGCCGATGAACTGCATGAAGTGGCGCACCATCGTGATGCCGACGCCGCCCTCGTAGTAACCGGACCATGGATCGGACGCGCGGATGAGGTGCTTCGGCGAGTACTGCGATCCCTCGTACATGGCGCTGACCGCCGGCTGGAACAGGAAGGTCGTCATGTGACCGGGGTCGGCCGCCGACCCCGCCCAGCTGTAGGCGTTGATGAAGCGGTCGGCGATGTCCACGGCACCGACCGTGCCTCCGATGCCACCGCGGGCGGGCTCCGCCTCGATGCGGTACTCGGGGTCGATCATCGGCGAGACGCCCTCCGAGTAGAGCACCTCCATGCCGAACTCCTTGTTGAGCCGGGTCAGGGCCGGATCCCCGGCGATGTCGTAGTGGTAGCCCACCGCGTCGACCTGCTCGAGCGCGGCCGGGTTCGCGAGGATCGCTCGTGAGACCGCACCGACGTTGCGGTACGAGTCGAGCGCGACGATCTTGATGCCCGAGTAGTCGTAGCGGGCGCCGTCGGCAGCGGCATCGGCATCCAGCCGCTCGGCGAAGTCGACGGTCCAGTCGAGCTCGGCGCCGATGTAGTTGGCGTGCACCTCGTTCTGTGCGGGCGAGAGGTAGTCGAACTCGACGCCGTAGGTGTCGTAGGCCGCGTCGATCGTCTCCTTGTACCACTGGTAGCGCAGATCGGGTTCGCCCTGCGTCCACGACGGCTCGCCCCAGCGCAGCGCCTCGACCTCGATGTCGGGGTTGATGCTCTGCGCATCGGCGATGAAGTGGAAGCCGGCTCCGCGCAGCACGTTCGCCGGCTCGTCGGCCGAGCGCTTCGTCGCCGGCTCGGCCCCCGAGGAGGTGTTGTTGTCGGCGCCGAGCTCGACCTTGATGTGGCCCAGCCCGGCCCCGCTCTCGGGATCGAAGAGCATGCGCATGATGCGCCAGTAGACGTCCGGCTGCTCTTCCTTGTAATCGAGCAGCAGGTTCGAGGTGTTGTTGCACGAGACCGAGCCGAATCCGCCGAAGGTGTTGAACGGCAGCCCCTCGGCATCGCGCTCGACGTCCTCGCCGTCGACGAGCATCTCGGCCCACTGCTCGACGTCGTCGTAGGTGAGCGTCGGCAGCGGCTGCTCGACCAGCGGAGCGGCGGATGGACTCGCCGCAGCCGGCGCGATCGCGTCGGGCAGCGGCAGCAGCGTTCCGGTCACCACGATCGCGGAGGCGGCGAGCGCACCCACGATCCGGGCCGATGACTTCATCGTCATACGGTGTCCTCGTCGTCGAAGGGTCGAATGCGAGCATCGAAGCACCACCCCCGCCCGAGGTACAGGAACCCGATCAGACTCGAACAGGCTCGATCCGATTCGCATCGCGATCCGCTGCATCCGCGGTTACATTCGAGGGGACCGCCGAACGCGCATCGAAGGAGATCGCAGGGTGCCCAGCATCGAGCCGCCGCCGTTCGGCCTCTCCCGTCGCGAGCGGATCCTGGACGAGCTGCGCCGCAGCGGCTCAGTGCGGGTCGCCCAGCTGGCCCGCGATCTCGGCGTGGCGGAGCTCACCGTGCGGCGCGACATCGGTGCGCTCGCCGATCGCGGCCTGCTCACCAGGGTGCACGGCGGCGCCACGCTGCGCAGCCGGCTCGACACCTCCGTGCCGCAGACCGCCGGGGCGACGGCACCGCGCTACCGAGTGGGCATGGTGGTCCCCTCGCTCAGCTACTACTGGCCGCACATCGCCGTCGGCGCTCGCGCCGCGGCTGACGACGGCGGTGTGCAGCTGGTGCTGCGCGGTGCGAGCTACGACGTCGCCGATCAGCGCGCCCAGATCGTCCGGCTGCTCGACTCGGCGAGCCTGCACGGGCTCATCGTCGCGCCCGAGACCGGCGGAGCGGACGGACGCGCCCTGCTGCAGTGGCTCGACCAGCTGCCGCTGCCCGTCGTGCTCGCCGAGCGGCGCGTACCGTCGACCGTGCCGCTGACCCGCCTCGAGTGGGTCTCGACCGACCACGTCCTCGGCGGAGCCCTCGCTGCCGAGCACCTCGCCGCACTCGGGCATCGTCGCGTCGGGGTGCTCTCCTCCCGATGGTCGCCCACCTCCGCGCCGCTGCGGCGGGGGTGGTCCCGCGCCCTGCACGATCTCGGGCTCGAGCAGACCATCGACGTCGACGTCGAGGGCTCCCTCGACGATTTGAGCGCCGACCAGCGAGAGCATCGGATCGGTGATCTGCTCGACCGATGCGCAGCCACCGGTACGACGGCGCTGCTCGTGCACGCCGATCCGCAGGCGGTGCTCGTGTTGCAGCTCGCGCTGGATCGCGGTTGGCGCGTGCCCGGCGACCTGGCCATCGTCGCCTACGACGACGAGGTCGCCGCCGGCGCCGAGCCGGCCATCACGGCCCTGCGACCGCCGAAGCAGCAGGTCGGTCGTCTCGCGGTCGAGACGATGATCGCGCGGCTCGCCGAGGGCCCGGCCCGGCCCGTGCAGCGCACGGTGCTGCTGCCCGAGCTGCAGGAACGGGCCTCGACCGGCGCGCACGCTGCGACCCGAGCGGCACCGAGCGGGCCGCTGGTCGTCGGCGGCCGAGCCGATGATCGCGCCACCGGTTAAACCAGAAGAGCGGCTCGCTCTCGCGAACCGCTCTTCTTACTGTCTCAACACAGTGTGCGCCCGAAGGGACTCGAACCCCTAACCTTCTGATCCGTAGTCAGATGCTCTATCCGTTGAGCTACGGGCGCAGGCAACTTGAACAACATACATGACGCTCAAGTCTTCCGCCAAATCCGGCGGCCGCGGAGACGAGGGGATTTGAACCCCTGGTCCCCTTGCGGGGACTCCACCTTAGCAGGGTGGTGCACTCGACCGGACTATGCGACGTCTCCAAGTACCGCACCAGCATAACGGCATCCGAGGGTCGTCTCGACCACGGGGCCGGTTCCGGCGTCACTGCAGGCGGTCGCGCAGCCCCACGAGGTTGGCGAGCGGCACCCAGTAGCTCTGCGCCGGGGTGTCGAAGACGATGCCCTTGACGCCGGCAGCGGTGAACGAGGCGGCCCACTCGACGGCGCGCGGCAGCGGTACGGAGAGCTGGCGCGCCGCCTCCTGCTCGGTGAGGTTGGCGTTGCGGGCGCCGATCGCGGCGCGCTCCGGGCTCGTGAAGGCGAACAGCATCGAGCCCGAGCGCAGCTGCGCCACGTACGGCGAGGGCGAGGCCTCGGGCCCTCGCGCGATGAAGTACCAGCGGTCGAGGCGCAGCACGGCGCCCCACAGCGACGCGATGGCGGCCGGGTCGGCCGAGTCGGCGCGCAGGCGCTCCGCGAGGCGGTCGATGCCGGCGAGCCGGGCGGGCGTGGGAGCGGATGCGGTCATGCGGGAGCCTTCGGAACGGAGCGGATGCGGTCTGCCGACCGAGGCTATCCGGCCCGGGTGAACGGCATGATCAGTTGGCGACCGAGCAGGTCTGGGTCGCGGCGCTCTGGCCGACGAGACCCTCGATGACGGCGCTGTCGGTCTCGACCGGGGCCGGGGTGCCGCCGGCGTCCGCCGACTCGGTGGGCGCGGGCTCCTCGGTGGCCTCGCCCTCGGGCGTGCCCGGGTCGACGACCTCGGCACCGACGCCGACGCTGTCCTCCGGCAGGGCGAAGGGGATGTCGTTGGCGAGCCGCTCCATGAGCTCGTCGGCCTCGGAGACGATCGGCTGCAGCTTGCCCGCGTAGACGCCGCTCGAGCCGAAGGTCGAGGGGTAGCGCACGAAGTTGATGTTGTTCAGGTCCATGCCGCGCAGGGTCTGCGCGATCGAGACCATCGTGTTGATCTGCGCCAGGCCCGACGACAGCGTCATGTTCTGGGTGGCCGCCGAGGCGAGGCCGAAGAGCTTCGTGGGGTCGTTCAGCGTGCCGTCGCCGGTGATCGTGCGCACGAGCGACGAGAGGAAGGCCTGCTGCGAGCTGATGCGGCCGAGGTCCGAGCCGTCGCCGACGCCGTGGCGGGTGCGCAGGAACTCGAGGGCCGCGGCACCCGACAGGGTGTGCTCGCCCTCGGAGAGGTAGGTCTCGGTGTAGCGGTCCGAGATGTCGCCGCCGGTGATGCAGACGGGCACGCCGCCCACCGCATCCGACATGCCGATGACGCCGGTGAAGGTGATCATGGCCGCGAAGGGGATCTCGAGCCCGGTGAGCTCCTCGACCGTGAGCACGGTGCAGGGCAGGCCGCCGTAGCCCAGGGTCTCGTTGATCGGTCGCCCGGCCATGGCCGAGTAGCTGCCCTCCCCGCTCTCGCGCGGGCAGGACGGCACGGGCACGACGAGGTCGCGCGGGATGCTGACGACCGTCATGTTCGTGTGGTCGGCCGAGATGTGCACGAGCATGTTGACGTCGTTGAGGTTGCCGGTCTCGATGCCGCCGCCGATGTCGCCCTGGCCCTCGCGGGTGTCGGTGCCGACGAGGAGCAGGTTGACGCCGCCCTCGAAGTCACCGATCTGGGGCAGCGGGCCGGTCTCGTCGCCGACGAGGGTGACCTGCTCGATGTCGGTGACGAGCTTGGTGCCGGCGTAGACCACGACGGCGGTGGTGCTCACGGCGAGCACGGCGACCACGGCGGTGAGCAGCTTGACGACGCCAACCCAGGTGCGGGGCGAGCGGAGGCGGCCGTGGCGGGCGATGCCGGGGCGGGATGCGGCGCTGCGCTGGCGGGTGGCGGTCTCGGTCATCGTGCGGTGCGTCCTCTCCGGCGTCGGGGTCCGCCGTGCGGGCGTCAGTGTTCTCGGTTCAGCGGAGGGCGTGGGATTCGAACCCACGGGACATCACTGCCCACTGGTTTTCAAGACCAGGTCCATCGGCCGCTCGGACAGCCCTCCCGGATGGCGCGGACCGCCCGGGGGCCGTTCGCTGGGGAAGAGTGTACGCGAGCAGCGCTCGGCACCGGCCCGCAGGGTCTCAGCGCCAGGCCGCGAAGACCTGCGCGACGCCGTCCTCGTACTCGGTGCCGGTCTGCTCGCTGGCCACGGCCGCCACCTCGGCGGGGGCGTTGCCCATGGCCACGCCGCGGCCGTGCTCGGCCGCCCAGGCCAGCATCTCGATGTCGTTGCGCCCGTCGCCGATCGCCATGCAGCGCTCGCGGGGGATGCCGAGGTCGGCGCGCACCTGCTCGAGGGCGCTGGCCTTGTTGACGCCCTCGGGGGCGATGTCGAGCCAGGCGGTCCAGCCGACGTTGTAGGCCACCTGGTGGAGGCCGAGGCCCTCGACGACGTGCAGGAACTCCTCCTCGTCGTGGTCGGGCGAGTAGACGACCAGGCGGGTGGCCTGCACTCCGTAGAGCTCGTCGAACTCGACCTGACGGCTGTCCTCGCCGAGGCTGCCGGCCGGGAAGTCGCCCGTGTAGAGCGCGAAGCCGCGCTCGTCCTCGATCGCGAAGTGCGCCTGCTCGAGCACGGTGCGGGTCGCGTCGAGCGCGCCGGTGGGGTCGAAGGTCTCGACGCGGTGACGGGCCCAGCCCATCGGCGCATCCGGATCCCGCCTGAGGGTGATCGCGCCGTTGGCACTCACCACGTGCTGCGAGACGAGCCCGAGCCGGTCGAGGATCGGCAGGGTCATGCCGACGCCGCGGCCGGTCGCGAGCATGACCTCGTGACCGGCGTCGCGCATCCGCCCCACCTGCTCGATGACGGCGTCGGTGATCGTGCCGTCACCCTGCAGGATCGTGCCGTCGATGTCGAGGGCGATGAGCCAGCGCTGATCGGCGGCGATCCGGCTCATCGGACGGGCTCGATGACCTCGAGGCCGCCGAGGTAGGGGCGCAGCGCCTCCGGCACCCGCACCGAGCCGTCCTCCTGCTGGTGGGTCTCGAGGATGGCGACGATCCACCGGGTGGTCGCGAGCGTGCCGTTGAGGGTGGCGACCGGCGTCGTCTTGCCGGACTCACCGCGGTGGCGGATGTCGAGGCGTCGCGCCTGGTAGGTGGTGCAGTTCGACGTGCTCGTGAGCTCGCGGTACGCGCCCTGCGTGGGCACCCAGGCCTCGATGTCGTACTTGCGGGCCGCGCTCGAGCCGAGGTCGCCGGCCGCCACGTCGATGACGCGGTAGTGCAGCTCGCAGGCCTGCAGCATCTGCTCCTGCCAGGCGACGAGGCGCAGGTGCTCCGCCTCGGCCTCCTCCGGCTTGACGTACGTGAACATCTCCAGCTTGTTGAACTGGTGCACGCGCAGGATGCCGCGGTTGTCCTTGCCGTGGCTGCCGGCCTCGCGGCGGTAGCAGGTGCTCCAGCCGGCGTAGCGCAGCGGGCCCTGCTCCAGGTCGAGGATCTCGTCGGAGTGGAAGCCCGCGAGGGCGACCTCGCTCGTGCCGGTGAGGTAAAGGTCGTCGGCCGGCAGGTAGTAGATCTCGTCGGCGTGCTTGCCGAGGAAGCCGGTGCCGGCCATGACCTCGGGGCGCACGAGCGTGGGGGTGATCAGCGGGGTGAAGCCCTCGCGCAGCGCCAGGTCGAGCGCCATGTTCATGAGGGCGAGCTCGAGGCGCGCGCCGATGCCGGTGAGGAAGTAGAAGCGCGAGCCGCTGACCTTGACGCCGCGGGCGAGATCGAAGGCCTTGATCGACTCGGCGATCTCCACGTGGTCCTTCGGCTCGAAGCCGTACTCGCGCTTGTCGCCGACGTGGCGCAGCACCTCGAAGGACTCCTCGCCGCCGGCGGGCACGCCGTCGATGATCGGGTTGCCGATCGCGCCGACGATCTCGGCGAAGGCGGTCTCGGCCTCGCCGGCCGCGGCCTGCGCGGCCTTGACCCGAGCGGCCAGCTCCTGCGCCTGCGCGACGAGGGCCTGCTTCTCCTCCTTGGGCGCCTTGGCGACCGTCTTGCCGAAGGCGTTCTGCTCGGCGCGCAGCGTCTCGAAGCCGGTGATCGCCGAGCGCCGCTCCTGGTCGGCGGCGAGCGCCTGGTCGACCAGCTCCACGGAGTCCTGACGGGCCTCCTGCGAGCGGCGGAGTCGGTCGGGGTCGTCGCGGAGCAGCTGCGGGTCGATCACCCGCTCAGCCTACCGTCGCGCATCCAGCCGCCGCAGGCCCCGCGTCCACTAGGTTCGCCTTATGTCGCAGCCTGCAGAGACCCGTCGGGCGGGCATCGTGTTCAACCCGATCAAGGTCGACCTCGAGAAGCTGCGGGCCGCCGTCGCCGAGGCCGAGGCCGAGCACGGCTGGGGCGAGAGCCGCTGGTACGAGACCAGCGTCGAGGACGCCGGCCAGGGCCCCGCCCGCCGGGCGATCGCCGACGGCGCCGAGCTCGTCATCGCAGCGGGCGGCGACGGCACCGTGCGCGCCGTGGCGGAGGGCGTGCGGGGATCGGATGCGGCGCTCGGCCTGGTGCCCGCCGGCACCGGCAACCTGCTGGCCCGCAACCTCGACTTCAAGCCCGGCAACCCGGAGCACGCGGTGTCGATCGCCTTCGGCGGCCGGGAGCGCACCATCGACGCGGGCATCGCGCAGATCGAGCACCCGGACGGCAGCCGCACCGAGCACCTGTACACCGTCATGGCCGGTTTCGGCCTCGACGCGAAGATGATCGCCAAGACCGACGAGAAGCTCAAGAAGCGCGTCGGCTGGCTCGCCTACATCGACGGCGGCGTGCGCGCCCTGGCCGAGCTGCACCCGGTGCGCATGCAGTACAGCATCGACGGGCGCGCCTCGAAGAGCATGCGCGTGCACACCGTGCTGCTCGGCAACTGCGGCCTGCTGCCCGGCGGCATCCTGCTCATGCCGGACGCGCGCCCGGACGACGGGATCCTCGACATCGTCGCACTGCGCCCGGAGGGTCCGTTCGGCTGGATCCGGGTGTGGAACAAGCTCGTCTTCGAGAACGGCGTGCTGCGCAAGAGCGCCGCGGGCCGCGCGATCATCGACCTCAACAAGGACGTGCGCTCGGTGACGAGCCTGCGCGGCCGGGGCATCACGCTGCGCGTCGAGGAGGAGCAGGAGTTCCAGCTCGACGGCGACGAGATGGGCATGGCCGTGGCCGTGAAGTCGTGGATCGATCCGGATGCGCTGCGCGTGATGGTGCCGGCGTAACTACTCCGCCGACTCCCAGAGGTCGATGGCCTCGAGCAGCTCGTGCTTGCGCGGCTCGCTCGCCCAGCTGGCCTCGACGCCGCCCCGGGCCAGCTGCGCGAGCTGCGCATCCGTCAGCGACAGCGCCTCGCGGATCGCGGCGTAGTTGTCGCCCACGTAGCCGCCGAAGTAGGCCGGGTCGTCGCTGTTGATCGTGACGAGCACGCCGGCCTCGATGAGGCGGGGCAGCGGATGCGCGGCCAGGTCGTCGACGACCCGCAGCCGCAGGTTCGACAACGGGCAGACGGTGAGCGGGATGCGCTCCGCCGCCAGGCGCGCCAGCAGCGCCGGGTCCTGCGCGGCCTGCACGCCGTGGTCGACGCGCTCGACCCCGAGCACGTCGAGCGCCTCGACGATGTAGGCCGGCGGCGCCTCCTCCCCCGCGTGCGCGACGAGGCGCAGGCCGAGCTCGGCGGCCTGCTCGTAGACCTCGGCGAACAGCGACGGCGGGTAGCCGACCTCGGCCGAGTCGAGGCCGATGCCGTCGATCGAGGCGAGCCGGGTGGAGGCAGCGAGCTCGAGGGTCTCGAGCGCCGAGGCGACCGGCTGGTCGCGCAGGAAGCAGAGGATGAGCGCACTCGTGACGTTGAACCGCTCCTGCCCGATCGCGAGCCCGGCGACGATGCCGTCGACGACCTGCTCGAAGGGCACGCCGCGGCTCGTGTGCGCCTGCGGATCGAAGAAGACCTCCACGTGCGCGAGCCCCTGCGCCGAGGCGCGCTCGAGGTAGGCGAGCGTGAGCTCGGTGAAGTCCCGCTCGGTGCGCAGCACGGCCATGGTCGCGTAGTAGAGGTCGAGGAAGGACTGCAGGTCGTCGAAGTCGTAGGCCTCGCGCAGCGCCTCGACCGAGACGAACGGCAGCGCGACGCCGTTGCGCTCGGCGAGCGCGAAGGCCAGCTCCGGCTCGAGGGTGCCCTCGATGTGCAGGTGCAGCTCGGTCTTGGGCAGGGTGTCGAGGTCGCGCACGGTCGCCTACTCCGCGGCCGCGCCGCTGACGAGGTCGCGCAGCCAGTCGCGCGCCTCGACGAAGTTGTCGTCGCCGTACTGCTGCGGCACGGACACCGAGGCGCGGTCGGCGCGCGGGTAGGAGCCGAGGAAGAGCACCTTGGGTGAGAAACGCCGCAGGCCCAGCAGGGCGTCGGCGACGCGCTCCTCGAGCACGTGCCCGTCGAGGTCGATGACGAATCGGTAGCGGCCGAGCGAGTCGCCGATCGGGCGCGACTGGATCAGGCTCATGTTCACGCCGCGGGTGCTGAACTGCTCGAGCATCTCGAGCAGGGTGCCGGGGCGGTCGCTCGGCAGCTCGACGATGATGCTCGTCTTATCGGCGCCGCTCGGCTCGGGCAGCTCGGTCGAGCGGCTGACCAGCACGAAGCGGGTGACGGCGTTGGGGTTGTCGCCGATGTCCTCGGCGAGCACCTCGACGTCGTAGTGGTCGACGATGCCGGGCGGCGCGATCGCCGCATCCGCGTGCTGGTTCAGTAGCAGGTTCGCGGCGGCGGCCACGTTCGAGGTGGCGGGGATGTGGCCGTGCTGCGGCAGCGCGGAGTCCATCCAGCGGCGGGATTGGCCGTAGGCGACCGGATGCGCGTTGACGACCCGCACATCCGCCAGCGTCGTGCCGGGCCGGGC
>Ga0265798_10001231_pt1 | contig 40488 bp, 42 predicted proteins | sample P3T30metagenome_FD_192430 | JGI IMG/M metagenome (GOLD analysis project Ga0265798, IMG submission 192430) | Plant litter microbial communities from East Loma Ridge, Irvine, California - P3 T30 | ecosystem: Environmental > Terrestrial > Plant litter > Unclassified | place: USA: California... | reverse complement strand
CGGCGGTGCCGGCGGGCGGCGTCGGCATGCTGAAGGCGATCGGCGGCCCGCTGCCGGACGTGACCTTCTGCCCCACCGGCGGCATCTCGATCGAGACCGCGCCGCAGTTCCTGGCGCTGAAGAACGTGGCCTGCGTGGGCGGCTCCTGGCTGACCCCGTCGGATGCGATGAAGGCCGGCGACTGGGACCTGATCACCGAGCTGGCGAAGTCGGCTTCGTCCCTGCGCGCCGCGTAAGGTTCCGCTTCGATTCGGCATGACGCGCGGGTTGACCCCGGGCGAAATCAGGATGGCGTCGCTGCTGTTCGGCGACGCCATCGACTACACACGCGTGCGGGTCCACAACCGCCGCTACCTGCCGCTGATGCAGCCGAAGAACTGCGCCATGACCCCGAACGGCAGCATCTACTTCCATCCTTCCTGCTTCCTGCCCGACTACAGCGAGGGCAACCCGACCGTCATCCACTGGTTCATGCACGAGATGGTGCACGTCTGGCAACACCAGCTCGGCTACCCGGTCCGATTGCGCGGCGCGATCAGGCTCGGCCTGTCCTACCACTACCAACTGCACGATGATGCGACCCTGGCCGACTACAACATGGAAGCCCAGGGCGACCTGCTGGCCGATTACTTCGCGCTGAAGTTCCTGCAGCAGCCACGCGTCGTGCGCCAGCGCCGCCATGCGCACCAGCTGGCACTGTACGAGCAGGTGCTGGCCGGCTTCCTGGCCGACCCTGCCGATCGCGAGAACCTGCCGCGCGGCGCCGCCCGCAGGCTCATGCGGGCCTGATCAGATTTATCCTGCTTGCGCTCAGTCAACTCCGAGTGGGACCCGCGGACGTAGGCTTTTGGCGTGCGTTTGTTCCCGTGAGACGGTCATGCGATTCCCATTCCTTGCCGGCGCCCTGTGCGCGTTCCTGCTTGCACCAAGTGCCGGCGCCATCGCCCGCATCGGCGCCGCCGAAGTGCGCGAAGGCCCGCGCGGCGGCCCTTGTTTCACCATCAGCCCGCGCGAAGAAAGGGAAGGGACGCCGGATTTCCACTCGGTGACGGTGTCGGACGGCCAGCGCCTGCTGTGGAAGATGACGATGCCGCCGGAACGCACCTTCCCCCTCAGCTTTTCGATGTGCGTTCCTTACGGCGGCCAGGTCGCCTCGCTGCCGCGCACCGAGGCCGCCAGGCTGGAAGCGGGCAAGGTCTACTACCTGCGCATCGATGTCCGGCCCGGCAAGGCGCGCGGCACCGCCCAGGCCTACGAAGCGCGTTTCTGCCTGGCCAGGCAGCGCGACGGCAGCGCGGTCGTGCACCAGATCTGGGACGGCGAACGGCCCGGCAAGCGGCTGTTCGGCTGCTTGCCGGCGGAGTGATCATTCCTCTGTCCGTCCGTCGGGACGATCGTGCTCGTAATGCTTGGCCAGCGCGAACGGCGGCAGCCAGCTTTCCCGGCGTACGGTCCAGAGTTCGTAGGTCGGCTTGAACTGGCTGGGCTTGTCCAGCGTGCCCAGGTAGACCTCGATTTCATCGCCGCTTTTCGCGAAGACCGACGAGCCGCAGCGCGGGCAGAAGTGCCTGCCGCCGTAAGCGTTTGCCTGGCCTTCGATGCATACCGCGCTTTCCGGAAAAATCGCCGAGGCGTGGAACACCGCGCCGTGGTGCTTGCGGCAGTCGAGGCAGTGGCAGAGGCCGACGCGGTAGGGCTGGCCGGTTGCCGTGATGCGGAGCTCGCCGCAGAGGCAGCCGCCGGTGTGGTGGTCCATGGATACGTCTCCTTCCGTCAACGCCGAAACAGCTTTCTGCTACAGATCGCAAAAGCCAGCGCACCGGCCAGGGGCAAGGGCAGCATGCCCAGGAAATGCCGCTTGAAGCCCCACCATGGAAATCCACCATACACCTGAATCGGCTTCGCGGCCCACCACGTAAATATCAGCGCCAGCCAGGCGACGAAAATGAACGTTGCGGTTGCCAAGCCTGGCGGTTTTCCCTGCATTGAAATGACAGCAAGGATGAGTGCGGGAACGAGTGCGTAAAACAAGCCTTCGCCAAGCGCGTTATCCCATAAAAGCTGTATCCGGTTCCAAATACGCGGATTTGCCGCAAGCTGTATGGCAACCGCTGCGGCTATCCCGGCAGCAATCGATACCATCAAACAGGTAAAGCTCCAGACGATGCGGTTGGCGATGGTTTCGGTCGCCAAAGCATCAGCCCCGCCGCGCCGCTTCGATTGCCGCAACGTCGATTTTCCCCATCGTCATCATCGTCTCGAACACCCGTTTGGCCACTGCCGGATCGGGATCGGCGATACCCTCCGACAGCACACGCGGCGTGATCTGCCACGACAGGCCCCACTTGTCCTGGCACCAGCCGCAGGCACTTTCCTGGCCGCCGTTGCCGACGATGGCATTCCACAGGCGGTCGGTCTCAAGCTGGTCCTCGGTCGCGATCTGGAAGGAGAAGGCGATGCTGTGTGTGGGGCCGGGGCCGCCGTTGAGGCCGAGGCAGGGGATGCCGGCCACCGTGAACTCGACCGTCAGCACGTCGCCCTGCTTGCCTGCCGGGTAGTCGCCCGGTGCATGGTGGACGGCCTTAACCTCGCTGTCCGGGAAGGTCTCGGCATAGAACCTGGCGGCATCCAGTGCATCGCCGTTGAACCACAGGCAAACCGTGTTCTTGCTCACCATTTTCTTCTCCTCAGGATCGTAAAAATGCTGGACGGGTAGGCGGATTCTTGTGTTATCGTTGGCAACTATTCATGGCACGCCAGTCTAGCAGTCTTCCTCGCGGCCATGGCACTGTAAGTTCTTGCAGGTTCGTGGAGGGTACGACGTTGCAGCAGTTCGCGGGTGAAGCACATCAAGAGTGGCTGCACGGCTTTGCGGAAGCGAAGACCGAGGCGGCGTTGCTGGAACTTCTGGCGAAAGCCGCACACGAACTCGGTTTCGAGTACTGCGCGCTCGGCATGCGCCTGCCGCTGCCGTTCTCGAATCCGCGCACGGTCATGTTCAACAATTACCCGCAAGCCTGGCAGCAGCGCTACCAGGCCGAGCAGTATCTGCGGATCGATCCCACCGTCGCCCAGGGGCTGACATCGCCTCGGCCCATGCTGTGGTCGGAACGCCTGTTCGCTTCCAGCCGGCCGCTCTGGGAAGATGCGCGTGCCCACGGCCTGCAGTTCGGCTGGGCCCAGCCAACCCACGACCTGAAGGGCGTTGCCAGCCTGATGACCTTTGCCCGCTCGGGCGAAGCCATCGCCCGCAGCGAATACCAGGCCAAGGTGCAGAAGATGCAGTGGCTGGCGCAGGCGGCGCATGCAGCCCTGTCGAACATCCTGGCCGCAAAACCGGATGGCGTGGCCTCGATCAAGCTGACCGAGCGCGAAGTCGAGGTGTTGCGCTGGGCTGCGGACGGCAAGACGGCGTCCGAATCGGCGGAAATCCTGGCGATCTCGGAGCGCACCGTGATCTTTCACATCGATAACGCGCTGCGCAAGCTGGGCGCCGCCAACAAGACGGCGGGCGTGTTGAAGGCGGCGATGCTGCGCCTGATTTGAGGATCCGCGTTCGCGCATCCGTTAAAATGGCGGCATTTTTCCACCTCCCACCCACATCATGACCCAGGACGAACTCAAGCAGGCAGTGGCCCGCGCCGCCATCGACTACGTGGTCGACGGCGAAATCATCGGCGTCGGCACCGGCTCGACGGCCAATTACTTCATCGACGAACTCGGCAAGATCAAGGACCGCATCAAGGGCGCGGTCGCGTCTTCGGAAGCGACCGCGGCGCGCCTGCGCAGCCACGGCATCGAGGTGCGCGACCTGAACGAGGTTGAATCGATTTCCGTCTACGTCGACGGCGCCGACGAGATCGACGCATCGGGCGCGATGGTCAAGGGCGGCGGTGCGGCCCTGACGCGCGAGAAGATCGTCGCGTCGGTTTCCAAAAGCTTCGTCTGCATCGCGGACGGCTCCAAGCTGGTGCAGACGCTGGGCAAATTCCCGCTGCCGGTCGAGGTCGTGCCGATGGCGCGCGCGGCCGTGACCCGCAGACTCGCCGCGCTCGGCGGCCAGCCGCGCCTGCGCACCAAGCCGGGCAGCGACGAGGCTTTCGTGACCGACAACGGCGGCCACATCATCGACGTGGCCGGTCTGGCGATCACCGATCCGGTGGCGCTGGAAACGGAAATCAACCAGATCGTCGGCGTGATCGCCGTCGGCCTGTTCGCCCAGCGTGGCGCCAACGTCTGCCTGCTGGGCATGGCGGAAGGCGTCAAGACCCTGACTTTCTGATCCGGAGAGCGGCATGCAGCGTCTGCCCGTCATGATTCTCCTTGCCGCCGTGCTGGGCGGCTGCGCTTCCCACAAGCCGCGGCCGCGCGCGCCGGCCGCGGTGCCGGTCGCCGGCAAGGCCGCCGGACCGGTGGACGCCGACGGCACGCCGATCCAGAAGCTGCCTTTCCGCCTCGGCGTCTCCTCGAATACGGTCGAGAAGATGGCGAAGCAGCAGGCCTGCACGGGCGGGCAGGGCGCCGGACTGGTCACCGAAGCCGGACCCGTCGAGGTCTACCGCATGCAGTGCGATAACGGCAAGGTGTTCATGGCACGCTGCGAAATGCGCCAGTGCCGCCAGATGTAAACCACCGCTTTCCCCCGTATTCGCAGGCGCGCTTCGGTGCGCCTGTCTGCTTTTTGCAGCGCCCCTTCCTTATATGCATGGTTCGATCGTGCACCTGCAGACTTGCGCAGTGCAGCATGCTATCGTCTTGACATAACTTTACGTCGTCTTACAGTTCGTTTGCATTTCGAGCTGGCACTTGCCCATAGAATTTTCACATCCTCTTCTGTGTAGAACGGAGCAGTATGAAAGTTTCAGGTGGACAATCTCTCAAGCTCGATGCCATCCGCTTCGATGCGCCGGCCTTGCCGGCACCGCTGGTCGCACCGGCACTGCTGCGGCAAGCCGACAAGATCCTCTTCATCGCCCATCTGGCGCTCGGCGACTTTACCTACCTGCAGGCCTGCTTCCAGGCCTTCGCGCACGCTTATCCGCACCTGCAGATCCACCTCTGGGTCGACGAGCGGCGCCGCACCAGCCGCTCCGCCGAATGGGCGCATCTGAAGAAGTACGCGCTGTACGACTGGTTGGCCGAGTGCCCGTGGATCGCCAAGGTCTACGACGAGACTTACAGCCCGCAGGTCTACCGCGAATCGCTGGCGCAGGCGCGCCGGGAGAATTATCCGATCGTGGTGTCGCTGGCCGTGCTGGAACGCCACAAGTACGCGAGCATGGCGCGCAGCATCAGCCCGCAGGGCTTCGTGGTCGGGCAAAAGAAGCGCGTACGGCCCTACGACCTGGTCAAGCGGCTCATCTACCGCAAGCTGGACGCCAGCATCCCGGCCTATACGCCATCCTCCCAGCCGCACCGGCACATCAGCGATATCTACGCCGGCTGGTTTACCCAGCTATTTGGCCTGGAGATCCCCCGCGCGGCGCGCTTCCCGGTGCTCAACATCGCCGACCGCTGGACAGCTTATGCGCGCAAGCAGTTTGCCGACTGGGGTTTCATGGGCGTCGACGGCAAGCCGTCGCGGGTCGTGTTCCTGAATGCGTTTTCCAAGTCGGCCGAGCGCAGCTGGCCGCTCGAGCGCGTCATTGGCCTGATCCGGGCCATGTGCTGCAGGCCGGCGTGGCACGACGTCGGCTTCGTCGTCAACGTCGTGCCCGAGGCGCTGGCGCGGGCCCATGCATTGTTCGACGATGCCGGGCTGGAGCGCACCCACCTGTTCAGCGCGGAAGACAATTTCTTCCAACTGCCGGCCGTGTTGAGCCTCTGCGAGCTCATCATCTCGGTGGAAACGGCTGTGATGCACCTGGCGAATGCCGTCCACGTACCGGTGATCGCCCTGATGCGGCAGAACAATCCGGAATGGGCGCCCATCGACCGGGCCAACAGCACCGTGATCACGGCGCCGAAGCATGGCGACTGGGTCGACCGCATCGAGGTGCAGGATGTGATGCGGGTGCTGGCAAACTTCGGCAGGTTGTGACGGCCTAGGCTGTATTCGCGGGTCCGGTATCGGCTGGCGGAACGGCCGGCAGCATGCGTACCCGGCTGCGGCGGTCGACCAGTGTCCAGCTCGTCGGATGATCGAGCCGGTAGCTGGCCTGGACGCCGCGCAGCTTGTTCCACAGCGATTGCGGCCGCGACAGCAGTGCCTGCGGCATGCGCTGGCCCTTCGTCAGGAACTGCCGCTGGCCGCCTGCCACCCTGGCGCCGTTTCCGCCGTCCTGGCATTGCCACCAGCCTGTCAAGGGACAGACGTCGCCTGCCGAGGCAGTGTCGCCCGGCTTTGGACCGGCCGGCACTTCGCGTTTCGCCGTTGCGGGGCCGGTCGGGCGCACCCGGATGCTGGACGAGATCTTGTCCCAGAGCTGAAGCAGGGCATCTTCGCCTAGGAAACTCGTCACCGGCCGGGCACCGGCGTTCACGGGATGACCGGTCGACATTTCCAGGTGCATGAAGGGGACGTAGACATTGTCCTCGGTGCCGGTCACTTCCCAGTTGAAGCCGAAGGTGTGCACGAAATTCAGCTCGGTCCACCGCTCCGCCACTTCGCCGCCTTCGATGCCGTTGATCGTGCGTTTGCCTTTCCTTAATTTGTCCATCAAGGGCTTTTGCCAGAGCGGCATTTCTGCGTCGACGGCGCTGTCCCGCTGCAGGCGGTCTTCCTTGTCGGGTACGGTACCGGCGCGCGTGGTCAGTGCCAGGGCAAGGTCGGGATGGTTCTGGAAGCCGGCAAAGATCGTTACCCCTTCCGTCAGCTCGGCCGGCAAAGGGTCGACGAACATGCCGGGCCCAAAGCAGAAGCCGGCGGCAGCAGGGACCTCTTTCGCCGGGACCAGCCGCAGTTTGTCGATCAGCTTGCGCAAGTCGCCGACGAGCTCGGGATCATAGCCATCGGCTTTAAAATTGAAACTTGTCCCCTTCGAATGAACATAGGCTTCCAGTTTGACGTTCCTCCATTCCACGGGCTTGCCATTTTCCTGTCCCTTGGTAATGCTCCGGCCGAATACCAGTATTTTTCCGACAAACCCGTGATCGTCATACTGGTCGAGTTTTTCCAGGTTTTTCTGGCCAAGTTCGTTTCGTTCGGCCTCGATCTCGGCTTGTCTTGTCGAGACGCGTGCGTCGAATGCTTCCTTTGTTTCTTCCTGCCCTGAAATCCACAAGCCGTCGATGAAAACCTGGCCATATGAAACGTCCATTGTGGCTGGCAAATCGATGAGGAACCTGCCGACACAAGCTGTTTTCATCTGCTCAGTGAGCTGTCCCACTGTGTAACGGTCCATCATCGAATTTCCTATGCCGTAAAGAAGATAGATCCCATAGAGTGCCGCCAGGACACCGAAAAATGGATGCACCTTCTTTTTGGGCTTATCCATTCTTGCCTAATTCCTGGACAGCTTTGACGATGCAGTAGCAGGTCAGCAGGATGCTGTCGTGGTGCTTGTAGCTTTCCTGATGACGATAGCCACGCGTGGCGAACAAGGCTTTGACCTTGCCTTTCGGTCCCGCGCCGGACAGGTCCGACACGGTATCGTCGCCCGTCGACTCTTGCTGCTCGACAGAAAAAGTAAGAACCATCTTGCCCTCGATTTCCACCTTGCGGCTACCGTCGGGGTCATGGGTCAAACATTTTGCGCTTCGAATATTTGCGGCTGTAACCGGCACTGATGTGCCCGCGCCTGAAGCCTGGGCCACCCAGCGGATCTGCCCGTAACTCGGATGATTCTTATCCGCGCCGTAGTAAGCAAAGCTCGTTGGGTGGTAATAATCCGATAGCCAATGGTGAAACTTTTCTGCGACGGAAATGGCATCGTTTATTTTTTTGGTCGCGTCCCCTTCTTTTTTGTATAGCTTGGCAGGGTCGGCCAAATCCGGATTGATTAACCTATACCACGAGCTCATATCCCGATATAAATCGTAGGGATTCGGCTGAGATTCATTTGGTAAATGCAAGCAATCGTTGGCAGCGTCGGGACGTCCTCCGCTTGCCTGTTTGTGCTTGACGCTGACGTGCAACCACGGTGTTGGATGCAGCTGGTTGGGCAGCAATTCGAGCGCGCCTGCCGACACTGCCATGACCGGCGTCGTATCCTCGGGCCGCCTGCCCGCGATGTCTGCAAATCTGCCGGCCTTGAAGTTATCGAGCTTGCCGTTGAGGGGGCTGTCGCACTCGGTGCCGCAAGCCAGGCGGCGATAGGCCAGCGGCGCCCCCAGCGCCGGCATCACGCCATGGACAACGCCCAGGATCTTGTCGGGAATACGTTTGGCGCAGGCACGGGCAACAAGACCGCCCATGGAATGGGTAACGAGAATAACTTTCTCGCATTTATGCTTCCGGTTGTTCCACCAGTCGATGATCTCGCCAATCCGCCGTTCCAGGCGTTTTGCCGATTCGCCACAGGACTGCAGCCAGTTGTAGCCGCAGGCATAAATCGGATATTGGTAGTCGGCATATTTCTCTAGCTCTTGTTCGGTGAGCGGCGCGACCGAGCGCACACCCCAGCGCTTGAGTGGGTCGCCTTCCATTGCCTGCATGACTTCTTTCCAACGGCTACGGATATGCCGTTTATTGAGTGCATCAAACTGGAAAGTCATTTCCAGATGGCTCTGCAGTTCGAACAGCAAGGTGCCATAGGAACCATTGAAGATTTCTCCCCAGCCGCGTTCACGCATGACACTCTTTTCCAGATAGCACGATCCAACGTCCAGGTCGCCACCATCGTCGACCTCGACATAGTCCGGATGAAGTATCAGCTGTCGCATTTTGGGGCTTCGCTTTTTCCAATCGGCTGCATACAGCAGGGCGGCGCTATCGCTGTTCGGCGGCCGCCATGCGGGCTCGCCAGGCCTGAGCGGATATCCCGACGGCAAAGGCACATCGCGCCTGACCCGCAGATTCGTTCCCATAGTTCCCGGAATAAATATGACCGGAACAACTTTATTAGAACCTTTGTACACCAGCCCGCGCGTCTTCAAACTGGTCGGCGTCAGAACAGTGCGTACATGGAGGCTGCCGTCTTCATTGATTACGGGATCTTTTAATCTGCGCAATGGATCAGTCATGTTTGCCTTTCGCGATAAACGAGCTTTGCAGGCAATACAGACGCTTTCCGTTGCCGTTCGGTTCCTGTTAAGACAAGTCACACTTTAGATCGTAGGCAAAGGATGACCCGTGTAATCTGCAGTGCACAAATTCCTTGCGTCAGGTATCGGTTTTATTCGAAATATTTCAAATAAAAACTATTCACCGATCTATTGAGAACGACGTGACACGGCATCGGCTCTCAAAAAGATGAGATACCGAAACTTGAAAAATGCGTTGGGGGGGAGGGATATGGGCAGCGCAGGACACGCTGCCCGAAAGGAATGCAGTGCTTACGCGGTCGGCGGCACGTAACCGGCGGCCTGGTCGGCGCCTTCGCCGAAGAAATGGCGCTCCATCTGGGTCGCCAGGTACTTGCGGGCACGGGCGTCGGCCATGTTCAGGCGGTTTTCGTTGATCAGCATGGTCTGGTGCTTGAGCCAGCCCTGCCATGCTTCCTTCGACACGCTTTCGTACAGCTTCTTGCCCAGTTCGCCCGGGTAGGGCGGGAAGTCCAGGCCTTCGGCTTCCTTGTTCAGTTTGATGCAGTGGACGGTGCGGGCCATGTTCTTGCTCCTGGTTCGATTCGGGAAAACCTGAATTATAAGGTCTTGATGAAAATCTGCGACCGGCGCTGCCAGTTATACATGTGGGCGCGGTCCTTCGGCAGGTCGTCCACGGTAGCCGGCACGAAGCCGCGCTTCTTGAACCAGTGCGCGGTGCGCGTGGTCAGCACGAACAGTTTCGTGAGGCCGGCAGCGCGGGCGCGGTTCTCGATGTTCTTCAGGATGCGTTCGCCGTCGCCCTGGGTCTGGGCATCGGGGCTCACGGTCAGGCAGGCCATCTCGCCCATCTTCTCGCCCGGGAAAGGGTAAAGCGCGGCACAGCCGAAGATCACGCCGTCGTGCTCGATGACGGAGAAATGGTCGATCTCGCGTTCGATCAGTTCGCGCGGGCGCTTGACCAGGGTGCCGTCGGCTTCCAGCGGCTCGATGAGCTTGATAATTCCGCCGACGTCCTCAATTGTGGCCTGTCGCAGGCTTTCCAGGTTCTCGTGGCTGATCATGGTGCCCACGCCGTCGTGGGTGAACAGTTCGAGCAGCGCCGAGCCGTCCATCTGGAAGGGCACGATGTGGGAGCGGTCGACGCCGCTGTGGCAGGCCTTGATCGCATGCTGCAGGTAGAACGAGGCGTCGTTCGGCAGGAAGCCCGCCTGCAGCACGGCTTCGGCCTGGTGCGAGGAGAGTTCGCGGATCTCGGCGCCGGCGGCATCGACCATCATCGGCGTTTCGGTGATGAAGATGAGCTTTTCGGCATGCAGGGCGATCGCCGCCTGGGCGGCCACGTCTTCCATGGTCAGGTTGAACACCTCGCCGGTGGGCGAGAAGCCGAGCGGCGACAGCAGCACGATATTGTCTTCGGTCTGCAGGATCGGATGGATCTTCTCGGCCGCGATCTTGCGGGTGACGCCGGTCAGTTCGAAGTCGATGCCGTCGATCACGCCGAGCGGGCGCGCGGTCACGAAGTTGCCCGAGACGACGCTGATATGGGCATTCGACATCGGCGTGTTCGGCAAACCCTGGCTGAAGGCCGCTTCGATATCCAGGCGCAGTTCGCCGGCGGCTTCCTTCGCACATTCCATCGCGGCGCCGTCGGTGATGCGCACGCCGTTGTGGAAGCGGCCCTCGACGTTGCGCAGCCCGAGCTGCTCGGCGACCTGGGGACGCGAGCCGTGCACCAGCACGACGCGGATGCCGAGGCCGACCAGCAGGGACAGGTCCTGGGCCAGTACCGGCAGGGCGCCGGCGGCGACGAGTTCACCGGGGAAGGCGACGACGAAAGTCTTGCCGCCGAACGCATGAATATACGGCGCGACCGAGCGCAGCCACTGGACGAATTGGGTAGGGTTTTCCATTTGCCGCATTATAATTGGCTGCGCGACTTGCGCACCAAATACCTTGTAAAAATCAATGTCTGAACAGAGTAACAAGCCTTCGCCGGGCCCGGCGCGCGCAGCTTCCCCCGATGCCACTTCGAACCCGCCTCGCAAGGACGCGGGGCGCGCCGACACGCGTGCGCCTTTGACGAAGACGCCGGAGTTGCAGGCAAAGCCGGAACGCGTGCATCGCGAAGCCGGCGAGCGCAAGCCACGTGCGCCTTCGCGCGCCCAGGCGCCCGCGAACGCGCTGGCGAGTGCGCTCGCGGAAGCGCGGGTGCGCGCACCGGCCGCTGCGCCCCAGGGCGGCGAACGCCAGCAGCAGTCCAGGGCCGGCGAGGGCAATCGCCGTGCACAGGAAGGCCGTGCAGCGCGTGGCGAAGGCGAACGCAGGCCGCCGATGCGCACGCCGCTGCCCGCCATCACCTTCCCCGAAGACCTGCCGGTCTCCGGCCGCCGCAAGGAGATCGCCGAAGCTTTGAGCAAGCACCAGGTCATCATCGTGTCCGGCGAGACCGGCTCCGGCAAGACGACCCAGCTGCCGAAGATCTGCCTGGAACTGGGCCGCGGCGAGAAGGGCATGATCGGCCACACCCAGCCGCGCCGTATCGCAGCATCGAGCACCGCCAAGCGCATCGCCCACGAACTGGGTACGCCGCTGGGCGAGCACGTCGGCTACAAGGTCCGCTTCAACGACACGCTGCAGCCGGGCGCCTGGGTCAAGCTGATGACCGACGGTATCCTGCTGGCCGAGACCCAGACCGACCCGCTGCTCAAGGCCTACGACACGATCATCATCGACGAGGCCCACGAACGCAGCCTGAACATCGACTTCCTGCTCGGCTACCTGAAGCAGATCCTGCCGCGCCGCCCGGACCTGAAGGTGATCATCACTTCGGCGACCATCGACGCCGAGCGCTTCGCGCGCCATTTCGGCAGCGAGAGCAAGCCGGTGCCCGTCATCGAAGTCTCGGGGCGCCTGTACAAGGTCGAGGTGCGCTACCGCCCGGTCGACCGCGATCCGGTGAATGCCGGCGCACCGGCCGCCGACGGCAAATCGGTCTCGAAAGCCCAGGCCGCGCGCGACAAGCGCGACCTGATCGATGCCGTCGTGGATGGCGTCGACGAATTGTGCCGCCTGGGCTCCGGCGACGTGCTGGTGTTCCTGCCGGGCGAGCGCGAGATCCGCGACTGCGCCGAGGCCCTGCGCAAGCAGCACCCGCCGCACGTCGAGATCCTGCCGCTGTTCGCCCGTCTGTCGGTTGAGGAGCAGGACCGCGTCTTCAAGACCACCAACGCGCGCCGCATCGTGCTGGCGACGAACGTGGCCGAGACCTCGCTGACCGTGCCCGGCATCCGCTACGTGGTCGATTCCGGCCTGGCGCGTGTAAAACGCTACAGCTACCGCAACAAGGTCGAGCAGCTGCAGGTGGAAAGCATCGCGCAGTCGGCGGCCAACCAGCGCGCCGGCCGCTGCGGCCGCGTGGCCGACGGCGTCTGCATCCGCCTGTACGAGGAAGACGATTTCCTGCAGCGTCCGAAGTTCACGGACCCGGAGATCCTGCGTTCCTCGCTGGCGTCCGTCATCCTGCGCATGAAGTCGCTGCACCTGACCGACGTCGAAACCTTCCCCTTCGTCGAACCGCCGCAGGGCCGCGCGATCGCCGACGGCTACCAGCTGCTGCAGGAACTGGGCGCGGTCGACGATGCCAACGAGCTCACAAGCATGGGGCGCAAGCTGGCCAAGCTGCCGCTCGACCCGCGCGTGGGCCGCATGATCCTCGCCGCCGTCGACAACAACTGCCTCACCGAGATGCTGATCATCGCTTCGGCGCTGTCGGTGCAGGACCCGCGCGACCGGCCGATGGAGTACCAGCAGCAGGCCGACGAGAAGCACAAGAAGTTCGCCGACGAGAAGAGCGAGTTCCTCAGCTATATCAAGATCTGGCGCTGGTTCGAGCAGGCCATCGAGCACAAGAAGACCAACCGCCAGCTGCAGGAAAACTGCCGCGAAAACTTCCTCTCGCAGCTGCGCCTGCGCGAATGGCGCGACGTGCACTCGCAACTGCTCACCATCGTCAAGGAGCAGGGCTGGCGCCTCTCCGAAGCCGCGGCCACCTACGAGCAGCTGCACATGGCGCTGCTGACGGGCCTGCTGGGGAACATCGGCTACAAGATGGAAGACGACAGTGCCTACCTCGGCGCGCGCGGCATCAAGTTCAACATCTGGCCCGGTTCCTCGCTCGGCAAGAAGGCGGGCAAATGGGTGATGGCGGCCGAACTGGTCGAGACCACGCGCCTGTACGCGCGCACGCTGGCGCAGATCCAGCCGGAGTGGGTCGAGAAGATCGGCGCGCACCTGTTGAAGAAATCGTGGGGCGAGCCGCGCTGGGAAAAGCGCAGCGCCCAGGTCACGGCCAGCGAACGCGCGACCCTGTACGGCATCGTCGTCTACAGCCAGCGCCGCATCAACTACGCCAACATCAACCCCCAGGAGGCGCGCGAGATCCTGATCCGCGATGCGCTGGTGGCGGGCGACTACGAAACGCGTGCGCCTTTCTTCGCCCACAACCACAAATTGATCCGCGAAATCGAAAACCTCGAGCACAAGTCGCGGCGCCTCGACGTGCTGGTCGACGACCAGCTGATCGCGGCCTTCTACGACAAGGAGATCCCGTCCGACATCGTCAACGGCGCCGGCTTCGAGAAGTGGTACAAGGACGCCTCGCGCGACAACCCGAAGCTGCTCTTCCTGAACAAGGAAGAGCTGATGCGCCACGAGGCGGCCGGCGTCACCACCGAGCTGTTCCCGAAGACGATGAACGTCACCGGCATCGAGATGGGGCTGAGCTACCACTTCGAGCCGGGCAGTCCGCGCGACGGCGTCACGCTCACCGTGCCGCTGTTCGCACTGAACCAGATTCCCCAAGAGCGTCCGGGCTGGCTGGTGCCGGGCATGCTGAAGGAAAAAGTACAGCTGCTGCTGAAGTCCCTGCCGCAGAAGCTGCGCCGCCACTGCGTGCCGCTGCCGGACTACGCGGCCGGCTTTTTTGAGCGCAACCAGGACCCGGTGCGCTTCGGCCGCGGCGACCTGATCGACGCGCTGATCGCCGACATCCACCAGCACACCAGCGCGCGCGTGCTGACCACCGACTTCAAGCTGGAGACCCTGCCGGCCCACCTGTCCATGAACTTCAAGGTGGTCGACGAGCATGGCCGCCAGCTCGACATGGGGCGCAACCTGGCGACGCTGCAGGCGGAGCTGGGCGGCCAGGCGCGCCAGAGCTTCCAGCGCATGGCGGAGAGTTCGCCGGCGGCCGTGGCCAGCGGCCAGGCCAGCGCGCAGGCGGCGTTCGGCAAGCCCGGAAAACCTTCGGCGCCGGCGCCTGTCGCCGACAAAGGCAAAGGCAGCGCGCAGGCCGCACCGGCCAACGCCCCTGCGACGGCCACCACCAACATCACCAGCTGGACCTTCGGCGAACTGCCGGAACTCCTGGAGATCAACCAGGGCAAGCTGACCCTGATCGGTTTCCCGGCCCTGGTCGACAAGGGCACGCACTGCGACCTCGAAGTCTTCGACGACCCGAACGTGGCCGCGCGCACCCACCGCGCCGGCCTGCGCCGCCTGTTCGCGCTGCAGCTCAAGGACCAGCTGAAGTTCGCGGAAAAGAACGTGCCGGGCATGCAGCAGATGGGCATGCAGTTCATGTCGGTCGGCTCGCCCGAGGAGCTGCGCGAACAGATCGTCAACAAGGCGATCGACATCGCCTGTCTGCAGGATCCGCTGCCGATTGACTCGGCCTCCTTCAACAAGCGCAAGGACGAGGGCAAGGGCCGCATCGGCCTCCTGATCAACGAGATCGCGCGCCTGGTGGGGCAGGTGCTGGCCGAGTTCCACGGCATGCCGAAACGCCTGCAGAACCTGCCCCAGGCGGTGGCCGCCGACATGCAGGCGCAGTTGAAGGAACTGGTGCACAAGCGCTTCGTCGCCGATACCGAGTACAGCCAGCTGGCGCACTTCCCGCGCTACCTGAAGGCGATGAACGTGCGCCTGGAAAAGCTGCGCACCAACACGGCGCGCGATGCCCAGCTGATGGCGGAGTGGCAGAGCGCGGCGAGCCAGTTCCAGCGCACCATCAAGAACCAGCCGATGAAGAACCTCGATCCGCGCATGACGGACTTCCGCTGGATGCTGGAAGAGCTGCGCGTGTCGCTGTTCGCGCAGGAGCTTCGGACGCCGATGCCGGTGTCCAGCAAGCGCCTGCAGAAGGTGTGGGAGTCGATGCTGCGCTGAGGCGCGCAGCCGCGGCGCTAGATCGGAGCTGCGGTCCGCGCGGCCCGCTCCCGGATCTTGCGCACGGCGTAAGGCATCGACACCGGCGCCGCCGCGTGCAGCACGATCAGCCACCACAGGCTGCCGGTCAGCGCGTAGCCGATCGTGAAGGCGAAGGATGCGGCGATCGAACCGAGGAACTGCTGCGGATTTTTGTAGCCATGCGCGGCGCCGTAGGCGACCGCAGCCAGCGCCACCGCAAGCGGCAGGCCGGTAAGCGGCGGCAGCACCAGCAGCAGGTAGCCGCGGAACAGGACTTCCCACATTGCCGTCATGAAGACCGTGGTGGCCAGATACGCCGCGGTCTCGAAGGGCGTGCGCGGCATCGCGAAGGGCAGGTCGCGCACCTGCGCTTCCTGCCTGGCGCGATGTGCCGGCGTCATGTTGCGCTCCATGCGCTTGCCGGCCAGGTGCAGGGCAAGCAGCACGCTGGCTGCGGTGGCCATGCCGCACAGGGCGGCGAAGGAATCCGGAAGTGACAGGCCCAGGTCGTGGACGGTGTGCTGCCCGAGCAGCATGACAGGCACGAGCGCGGCCAGCAGCACCAGCGCGAAGCGGGCCTGCCGCCAATAGCTCTGCAGCGGTGAGCGCGGCGGCTTGCGCGCTGCCGGATGGCGGCTCTGCCAAAGCCTTTGGCAGGGAAACACGACCAGCAGGTAGAGTGTGAAAAGCAGGTCGGGCAGTGAAGAAAGAGGGATACTGTTGGCCATGCTCGACAATAACAGCCGCAGGTAGCAAAAAAATCCACGCTTTGTCACAACTTTGTCACGATGAGGGAAGAATAGCCATGCCGATGCCACGTACCGTGTTCGCCGCGTTTGCGGTCTGCCTGTCGATTGCCGGCTGGTCCGCCGCTTCGATGGCCGCCGAGGTGGCCGCCGGTGCGCCGCCGGCCGTATCCGCTTCGGCACCGCTGGCCATCGGCGATACCTGGACCATCGCTTCCGCGGCGCTCGGCGAAACGCGGCGCATCAATGTCTACGTCCCGGCCGGCATGCCGGCAAATACGCCGCTGCCGGTGCTCTACATGCCCGACGGCGGCATGCTGGAAGACTTCCTGCACGTGGCCGGCCTGCTGCAGGTCGGCGCCGGCAACGGGACCGTGCGGCCCTTCCTGTTGGTCGGGATCGAAAACACGCAGCGCCGGCGCGACCTGACCGGCCCCACCGAGGTCGCCAAGGACCGCAGCATTGCGCCCAAGGTCGGCGGCTCGCAGGCCTACCGGACCTTCATCCGCACCGAGCTGATGCCGGAAATCGAAAAGCGCTACCGCGTCACGCGGGAGCGGGCCATCGTCGGCGAATCGCTGGCCGGGCTGTTCGTGGTCGAGACGCTGGCGCTGGAGCCGGACCTGTTCGACACCTATATCGCCATCGACCCCAGCCTGTGGTGGAACGATCGCCAGCTGGCGAAGCGCCTGATCGCGCAGCCGCCGACGGGCACGGGCAGGAAGGCACTGCATATCGCCTTCAGCGCCGATGGCCTGCCCGACGTGGATCCTGCCCTCAAGGCCAGTCTCGGCAAGGCGCCCGGGCTGGACTTCAGCTACGAAGCCTGGCCTGGCGAGACCCATGCCACCATCTATCACCCTGCTGCGCTGAAGGCGTTCCGGGCGGTGCTCCGGCCGCGCTGATCACGCGGACGCGGCGGCGTTCGGGACCGGGCGTCCGAAGCGTGCCGGCGGCACCCCGACGTGACGGGTAAAAGCCGTGCTGAAGGCGCTGGCGGAACCGTAGCCGACCCGTTCGGCGACCTCCGCCACGCCGCCTTCCTGCCGGCGCAGAAGATCCTTGGCCACGGCCATGCGCCAGCCCAGCAGGTATGCCATCGGCGCCATGCCGACCTCGCGGTTGAAGCGCTCGAAGAAGGCCGAGCGCGACATCGCCGCTTCCCTCGCCAGCTCGGCGACTGTCCACGGGTGCGTCGGATCGGCATGCATCTTCTTCAGCGCGCTTGCCAGGCGTTCGTCGGCCAGGCCGCGCACCAGGCCCGGCGAGGCCGCGCTGCCTGCGCCGTTGCCAGTACCCGCGCGCAGCGCTTCGATCAGCAGGATTTCCAGCAGGTGCGCCAGCACCACGCCGCGTGCCGGCCGCTGCGCGCGCGATTCGTCGCGCACCAGTGCCACGTAAGTCGCCAGCCGGTCTTCCCCCCGCACGTGAACGAGTTCAGGCAGTAGCGACACCAGCAGGCCCGCGTCCGGTGAGCCGAATTCGCAATAGCCGACCAGCAGCCGCACGTCCGGCGGCCCATCGGACCTGCCATGGCGGATCTCGCCATGCGGCAGGAAGACCGGCGCGGCAGGATCGTCCACCGGGCCGTGCCCGATGCTCGACATCGTGAAGCCGGTAGCGGCCGGGATCAGCACGAAGTCGCCCGCGTGCAGCGGCAGCGGCGGATGGCCATCGGGCGCGAGGAGGCAAGCGCCTTCAAGGACCGCGCAGAAGAACGGGCGCCCGTATTCCTCCCGGCGCACGCTCCAGGCGCCAGCGCCGCCGACCATTTTCGAATAAGGCGCGGCCGGCTGCAGCAGGCCGACGATCTCGGCAAATGGATCGGACATTCAGGACTCCCGCTAACGAATCATGGATTTTACATTATAGCCAGTACGGCGCCGGCTCGGTATCGTGTCACTACCGTCAACCACCAAAACAAGGAGTCTCCATGAAAACCATCCTGATCACCGGCTGCTCGTCCGGCTTCGGCCTGGAAATCGCCAAACACTTCCTGGCCCAGGGCTGGAAGGTCGTCGCCACCATGCGCACGCCGCGCGAAGATCTGCTGCCGGCGTCCGAACACTTGCGTGTGCTGCCGCTGGACGTCGCCGACCCCGCCAGCATCCGGCGCGCTGTGGAAGCGGCGGGACAGGTGGATGTCCTCGTCAACAATGCAGGCATCGGCCTGATGGGCGCTTTCGAAGGCACGGCGATGGACACGGTGCGCGAGGTCTTCGAGACCAATACCTTCGGCACCCTGGCGCTGACGCAGGCGCTGCTGCCGCAGTTCCGTGTACGCGGTTCGGGCACGATCGTGAATGTCTCGTCGAGCACGACCCTGGTGCCGCTGCCCTTGCTGTCGGTGTACACCGCCAGCAAGGCAGCCGTGAACGCGTTCACCGAGTCGCTGGCCCTGGAACTGGCGGAATTCGGCGTGCGCGTCAGCCTGGTACTGCCGGGGCGATCGCCCGAAACGCCGTTCAGCAAGAATGCCGGACCGCGCATGCAGGGCGCGATTCCCGATGCCTATGCCGGCTTCGCCGAGCGGGTCTTTGCCAGCCGCGCAGAGGGCGGCCCGGTCACCCACGCGGCGGACGTGGTGGAGGCCGTGTGGCGCGCGGCAACCGATGCGGCGGCGCCCCTGCGCATGCCGGCCGGCGCGGATGCGGTGGCGCAGGCCGCGTCAGGCCGTTGAGTCGCCGAAGCGGTCGCGGTAGAGCTGCGCGATCCAGTCGACGAACACCCGCACCCGCGGCGACAGCTGGCGACGCTGCGGGTACAGGGCCGCCAGCGACATCGCCGGACTGGGCCAGGCGGCCAGCACCTCGACCAGGCGGCCATCCGCCAGCGCCTCTTCCAAGTGGAAGCGCGGGCCCTGGATCAGGCCATGGCCGTGCAGCGCTGCCTCGACATAGCTGTCGGCATCGTTGACGGCCAGCCAGCCGCCGGGTGCGTAGGCGCGCTCTTCGCCGTCGACAGTCAGCACGAAAGGATAGTCGATGGCGCCGCTGCTGGGGAAGAATTTCACGGCCCGGTGCGACGGCAGCTCGGCGGGATGCGCAGGCGTGCCGTGCGCCGCCAGGTAAGCCGGACTGGCGCAGACCACCTGGGGCATGCGCGCCAGCGGCCGCGAGACGAGGTTGAGGTCGCGGGGATTGCCGGCCCGGATCACGCAATCGACGCCTTCCCGCACCAGGTCGACCAGCTGGTCGCCGCTGCTCAGCACGAGTTCGATCTCCGGATAGCGCGCATGGAACTCGGCCAGCCGCGGCAGCACGATATATCGCGCATGGATGCCGTTCATGTCCACCCTCAGCACGCCGCGCGGGTTCGATGCCTGGTGGCGGAATGCGGCTTCGGCATCGTCGAGTTCACTCAACACCTGTACGCAGCGCTCGTAATAGGCCTGGCCGTCGAGGGTGGGACGGACGTGGCGCGTGGTGCGTTCCAGGAGCCGCGTGCCGAGCCGGGCTTCGAGCTCCTTGATGGCATGCGTCGCGGTGGCGCGCGGAACGTCGAGCAGGTCGGCGGCGCGGCTGAAGCTGCCGAGCTCGACAATGCGAGTGAATAGCTGCAGCGTGTCGAGACGATCCATTGATTGTTGAGGTCCATTGAATAGAGATGTCCAATTTTAGGCATTTATCTCGATGAGTGGAATGATGAAAATGGCTGCATCGTTCACAAGGAGAGATCGCATGCACTACACCACAGCAAAAGCCGCCATCGTCACCGGCGCGTCGCGCGGTATCGGCCGGGCCATCGCCCTCAGGCTGGCCGCGGACGGCTTCGATGTCGCCGTCAACTATGCCGGCAATGCCGCAAAGGCCAGTGAAGCCGTGGCTGCCATCGAGGCGCTCGGCCGCCGCGCCATCGCCGTTCAGGGCGACGTCGCCAGCGAAGAGGATATGGCCAGGCTGTTCGCCGAGGCCAGTCGGGCGTTCGGACCCATCGGCGTGGTGGTCAACAGCGCGGGCACGATGGCGATGGCGCCCATCGGCAAGGCCAGCCTCGAGAACTTCGACAAGACCATCGCCACCAATTTGCGCGGCAGCTTCGTCGTGATGGCGCAGGCAGCCGAGCACCTGCGCGAGGGCGGACGCATCGTCATGCTGTCCACCAGCGTGATCGCTAAGGCGCTCCCCGGGTATGGGCCGTATATCGCCAGCAAGGCCGGCGTCGAGGGCCTGGTCCATGTGATGGCCAACGAATTGCGCGGGCGGGGCATTACCGTCAACGCGGTTGCCCCGGGGCCGGTGGGTACCGAGCTTTTCTTCAACGGTAAATCCGAAGAGCTGATCCAGCAGATGGCCAGGCTGGCGCCCCTGGAACGCCTCGGCGAACCGGAGGAAATCGCGGCCGCCGTGGCCTTCCTGGCCGGGCCTGATGGCACCTGGGTCAACAACCAGGTACTGCGCGTGAACGGCGGCTACGCCTGACTCCCATCATTCAAACAGAAAGGAAACACACATGCCATTCGCAAACTACAAGTTCCCGGAAGGGATCCTCGACCACGCCAGGAAAGAGGAAATCATCCACCGCACCACAGCAATGTTCGTCGAGTATTTCGGCGAAGGCGTACGCCCGTTCTCGATGGTGCTGGTCGAGGAGGTGGCCGACGGCGGCTGGGGGCGTGCCGACGAGACCCTGACCCTCGAGAAGATGGGCATGCAATCCAGACCGGCTCAGGCCTGAGCCGGACGGGCTGCCGCAGCCGGCCCCGCAGCCCCGCTGCGCACCGCCGCCACATCGCGCGCCAGGCGTCCCAGGAAGCAGCCGTTGAAGACGCCGAACAGGGCGCATACACCGGCCGCGACCAGCGCATCCTGGCGCGCATGCGGCAGCACGGCCAGCAGCACCGAGGCCGCGTATTTGGTGAAGAACACCGCCATCATCATCGCCAGCGGCACCCGGCTGCCGCGCACGATCACGCTGCCGGGCGCGGTACCGGGCAAGGTGCGGCTGCGGCCGGACTTCCAGAACAGCAAGGCCGTCACCGCAGCCGCGGCAGCCCAGGTGCCGAGCGCAATCGCGCTTGCACCGAATTTCACGAGGACGTCCTGCAGCGACAGCGCTAGCATGATGGCGGGCACGATGAACAGGCTGCGGACAGGCATCTCGCGGTCGCGCATGGCGGCCGTGCCGCGCCAGACCAGCACGGCGAGGATGGCCCAGACGTAGACAGGGGTGTGGATCAGGATCTGCTGCAGCATGGCGGGCTCCGTAAAGTGCGTTAAGGTGACGCCACTTTGCCGGATGCCGGCACCGTCCGGGACGGCATGCGACGGATTGCGGAAGGCCGGCGCGAAATGCAGCCCGGCGGCGCGAGTTGCGCGGCCTGGGCGGACGGCTGCCTAGCGCGCGAGAAAGAAACGCAGCATTTCCCTGCTGGCGTCGGGGCCGTGCCGGTCGCTGTAACTGCCTCGCGTACCGCCGCCGGACCAGGCATGGCCGGCGCCGTGCACGATCCACTGTTCGGCCAGCACGGCGCCGTCCGCGGCGGCGTGGATGTGGCGGGTGTAGGCGCGCCCGCCGGACTCGCCTTTTTCTTCGACGATGCGCACGGCGCGGCTGTCGACCAATTGCTGTACGACGCCGGTGCTGTTGTGCCGGTGTACCGTGGCATCGGCGTCGCCATGGAAGACGATGACCGGGACCCCGGCCAGGGGCGCTGCGCGCGCCAGGATGCTGGGCGCGGCGCCGTCGCGCATGGCGAGCATGGCGCCGATGCCGTCCGTGGCGCTGCCGTGCGCCAGGCCGGAGTGGCACCCGACCGCGTTGAACAGGTCGGGGTAGGTGCGTCCCAGGATGACGGCCATCGCCGCACCCGAGGACAGGCCGGCCACGGAAATGCGGCTGCCGTCGGCGGCATGGTCGGCGGCGATGCGCCGCGTGAGCGCCGCGATCATCGCCGGTTCGCCCTCGCCGCGGCGGTGGTGCGTCGGGTCGTACCAGTTCCAGCACCGGTTCCAGTGCGCGCCGGCCGACTGCTCGGGGTAGAGCACCAGGACGCCATGCTCTTCGGCCAGCGCATTCATGCCGGTGCCGAGCGCGAAGTCGCCGGCATCCTGGCCGCAGGCATGCAGCATCACGACCAGCGGCATCGGCCGGCCGGCGTGGCTGCTGGGAACGTACAGCCGGTAGCGCAGTGTGTGCCCGTCTGCGTCGAAGCTGCCGGGGCTGAAGCTGCCGGCAGGCCGGGTGGCGGAGGCGGGGGCCTGGAAGCCGAAGAGCAAGGCCGGCCAGGTGTCGAGGAGGTTCATGAGCATTGTTGCGGCTTCCTTATGCAGCGCCCATACGAATACTGCCCGGCGACGAATCGCCAGGCAGCGTGGCAGAGCAGGAATGGGTTGGATGCCCGGGCAGGATCAGCTGGTTTTGCCGGCGGCGCGATGGCCCGCCTGCTGGGCTGCCGCGGCACCCTGCACGTTGCCCGGGAACGGCTTGTCATCCTTGCCGTCGCCGCTGCTCTGCAGGTTGCCCGGCGCCTGCATGGCGCTCCTGGCGCCGCGCGTGTCGCCCGGCTTGAACGGGTCGCGGAAGTTTTTCAGGGCTTCCTCCTGCTGGCGCATGCTGCGGTCGGTCTCTTCGGACGCGGCGCGGGTCACTTCGTCCGCCAGGGCGCGCGCAGTGCGCGACGTTTCCTGCACGTGCTGCTCGGTGACGCGGGACAGGTCGACCTGGGCCGATGCCGCCAGGCGCGATAGATGCTGCTGGTAGGCGCGCAGCTTGTCGGTGGTCGGCTGGGCGCGCGCAACCGCCTCGTTCAGCGCTTCGTTGGGACGGTCGGTCGTCATCAGCCGCTGGCTGACCAGGGTCGATTCCTCGATGAGCGTCTGGCCGAGCTGGATATTGAGCTGGCAGATCTCCTGGAAGGAGCGGGTGAAGGAGCGGGACAGATCGTTGAAAAAGTCGATCTGGGCATTGAAGTGCGAACGCACGGCGGGATTGACGGATTGCGGGAATGGATACATTGGGTACCTTTGGAAATCTTGAATCTCTGGATGGGTGACCGGGTGGCGATGCGCGTCCTTGGATGGCAGCCGCTGGTCACGAGGCGGGCGGAAACTGTTGCCCGGCGGTGGGGGATCGATGAAGATCCCGTTGGAAGTGCCTACTATGCGCTCTTTTGGCCGCAATAGTAGAAAATTTTCACATATATTTTTGCGCCTTAAAGTCCGGCAATATCAGCTGGCCGCGGCGCGTGTCCTGAACCAGTCCGCCGTTCCGGCGTCGGCCGGGAAAAAGGATTCCAGACGCAGCTCGTGCACGGTGACGTCGTGCGGCGTGCCGAGAGTCGTGATGGTGGTGAACAGGTTCAGGCGCACCCCGTCGCGCGCGATCTGCAGCGGCAGGAAGGGTAATGCGCGCCGCTCCAGGTTCGGCACGTGGCCGGCGGAGGGCATGCCGGGCAGGGCGGACAGCTCGGCCAGCAGCGCAGTCGCTTCGCTGCCCGGACCGTCGGCCATGGCTTCGCGCTGTATCCACAGCAGGCTGTCCGCGCACACGGCTTCCCAGTTCAGGAGGTGGCGGCGCAGGCCGTCGGGGCTGAGCATCAGGCGCAGCACATTGATCGAGCCGTTGCGCGAGATGGCCGCATCATCGGGCATGCCCAGCAGCCATTTCATCATGCCAGCGGCCGGCTCGTTGAACATCACCAGGTTCCACAGGCGGTCGACCACCAGCGCCGGGAAGGGCGCCTGCTGGCGCAGCATGAATTCGAGGGCCTGCATCACGCTGGCCAGCTCCGGGTCGGACAGGCTGCGCTCCTGGTAGGCCGGCGCGAAGCCGGCTGCCAGCAGCATCGCGTTACGCTGGCGCAGCGGCACGTCGAGCGCGATGCCGAGCTTCAGGATCAGATCCCGGCTGGGCTGCGAACGGCCGCTTTCCAGGAAGCTCAGGTGGCGCTGCGAGACCCCGCTGTCGGCCGACAGCCGCAATTGGCTGAGGCCGCGCCGCGTGCGCCAGTAGCGCAGCGCCGACGCGAAGTCCTTGAAGTAGCCAGCGCCAGCGCGGCTGTCGATGTCGTTCATGCGCATCCTCCCCAGGCCGATGATAGCTCAGGCGGCGTCGAGGAAGCCGGTCACCTTGAGCAGCCGTCCGTGGCTGTCGATGTAGGCGACATCGCTGCCCTTCGCCACCGGTGCGCCGGGACCTTCGGGTGCGAGCGTCCACGCGAAGCGCACCACGTCGTTGTGGCCGTCCGGGGTGCCGTGCAGGAAGAAACGGTGGCCGGGAAACTGGCGCTGCGCTGCGACTATCATGGCATCGATGCCGTCGATGCCGCTGCCGCGCATCATCGGGTCGAGGTAGGTGGCATTGTTTGCGAACAGCTGGGCGATGCGGGCGCGCCGGGTGATGTCGTCGCGCTCGTTCCAGACGGCGAGGTAGCGGTCCGCGATGATGGTGGCGTGGCTGGCTGCGTGGTTCATGGTGGTCTCCTTCGGTGGTTGACGATGGAGACCATTGTGCGCAATGGTGGGCCGCGCGGCGATTACGTCCCAGGTAATCGCGGTGCCATGCATATCCAATTCAGGCCGCAGACGATAGTTTTGCCGATAGGAATGCTGATACTATTCTTTTGATTGCCGGACTGGGCACATAAAAAAGATTCGCGAATCAAAACATATGCACGATATGACTTTTTGTCGTAGAGAGATAAGCACGGTGCTATTGGCATTTGCGCTGGCGTTGGCACCGATAAGCACAGGATGGGCGCAAGCCGGAACGGTCGCAGCCGCCGGCTCGCCGGCCGTTAAGGCTGTCGACGCGTTAATGGCGCGCCAATTCAAGGCGGACCGGCCGGGCGCGACCATTATCGTGGTCGAGAATGGTGAGACTGTTTTCCGTAAAGCCTACGGCATGGCCGACATGGAACGGGGCGTGGCCATGCGGCCGGAAATGAATTTGCGCATCGGTTCGATGACCAAGCAGTTCACGGCTGCCGCCATCATGCTGCTGGCCGAGCGCGGCCTGCTGTCGCTCGGCGACGATATCGGCAAATACCTGCCTGCCTATGCCAATCAGAAACCGGCGATCAGCATCGAAAATCTTTTGACGCACACTTCCGGTATTGTGAATTTCACGGGCATGGCGGATTTCAGGAGCATCGAACGCAAGGAAATGACCGGCCCGCAGATGATCGACTTCATTCGCCGTGCACCGCCGGAGTTTCGTCCAGGCGAACGCTGGGCATATAGTAATTCCGGCTATTACCTGCTCGGTCTGATTATCGAAGAAGTCTCCGGAATGAAATACGCTGCATTCCTGGAACAGAATATCTTTGAACCGCTGCAGATGAAGCATACCTTCTATGACGATGATCAGGAGGGGGAATCCGATCGGGCCAACGGCTATACGCTGGCAAAGCGCCGTGTCGAGAAAGCCGATGTCATCAGTTTATCGATCCCGTTTGCCGCCGGGGCATTACGTTCGAGCGTAGACGATCTGGCGCGCTGGGATAACGCAATCACCCAAGGCAAGCTGTTGCAGGCCGAATCATGGAAACGGATGAGCACCCCCTATCGGCTTGCCAGCGGCCGTTCGTCCGGTTACGGCTACGGCTTTTTTCTGAAGAAAGCGGCGGGCCGGAACGTGATCGAGCACGGGGGCGACATCAACGGCTTTTCGGCCGATGCGATCCGGATTCCCTCGTCCGGACTGTATGTTGCGATCCTGACCAATTGCGACGTGCAGGACCCGGACGTGCCGACCATCGCCGAAAAGGTGGTCGCGGTCCTGTTGCCATGACCAATGCGATGAAAAAGATACTCGTCACCTGCTGCGCTTTCATCCTCCTGCAGTCTCTTCCCGCGCAAGCCGAGCGTGCGGACGGGTTGAAACGCGTCGACATCAAATCCACCGACGTTTATGTCGACAACGTTTCGCGAAATGCAGTTGCTACCGGTAACGTGGTCATTACGCGCGGTACCACGGTCCTGAGTTCGGATCGGGCCGAAGTCAAGGAGGCACCCGATGGCTATCGGACCTTCATCCTGACCGTCGCGCCCGGAAAGCTCGCTACCTTCCGCCAGAAGCGTGATGGCGGGCCCGATCTCTGGACCGAAGGTCACGCCGAGCGCATCGAATACGACGAGCGCAACGACGTCATCAAGCTGCTGTCCAGGGCCATGCTTCGCCAACTCGAAGGGCAGCGGGTTACCCATCAGATGGAGCAGGCATTCATTTCGTACGACAACCGTAAGGATGTGCTGCTTGGCCGAAATGATCCCAGCGGCGCCGATATTCCTTCGAACGGCCGCGGCAGCATCAGCATTGCAGCACGGCGCGCCGGACTGGCTGCACCGGCATCGGCCCCTGATACGGCGGGGAGCAGATGATCCCGGCGGCTTGACTGCCAAGCCTGAATTACTCGCGCCCGCTTTATCCTCCGCTTTCCTGATCAGTTTTCCCATGTCATTTCAAAACATAAGAGGGTTTTTGCGCCCTTGGCCAAGTATTGCTGGCATTCTTGCCATTCTTCTCGGTGTCTGTGCCGCACCGGCCTTTGCCGCCGGTGACGCTACCGCGTCCGTGCCCCAGGCGCGGCCGCGCGTTGCCCTTGTACTGTCCGGCGGCGGCGCGCGCGGTATCGCCCACATCGGCGTGCTGCGGGTCTTGCGCGAACTGCATGTGCCGGTGGACATGGTCGTGGGCACCAGCATGGGTGCCGTGATCGGTGGCGCCTATGCAGCCGGGCGCTCGGTCGAGGAACTTGAAAGCATTACGCACGATACGGCCTGGGAAAGCGTCCTGTCCGACCGGCCCCTTCGCGACACCCTGCATTTCCGGCGGCGCGAGGAAGACCTGCTGCTGCCATCGCGCGTGGAACTCGCCGTGACCAAGCAGGACCGGGTGTCATTGCCGCGCTCAGTGGCCGGCAACGCCGCGCTGGAGGAGGCGCTGGCCCAGCTTCTTCCTCCCGGCATGCGTGACCGCCACGCCGACCAGCTTGCCCTGCCTTTCCGCTCCGTCGCCTCCGATCTCGTCACCGGCGAACTGGTCGAGCTGTCCGACACGTCCCTGTTTCTGGCGATGCGCGCTTCACTGGCTGTCCCTGGCGTATTCGCACCGGTGCGGATCGACCGCCGCCTGGTCGCCGACGGCGGGCTGGTACGCAACCTGCCGGTGGACATTGCACGTGCGCTGGGGGCGGATGTCATCATCGCGGTGAACGTCGGCACGCCGCTGGCGCCCGAGCGCGAGCTGGGCAGCGCGATCGGCGTCGCGCGCCAGATGCTGCAGATTCTCACCGAACAGAATGTGCAGCGCTCGCTGAAGGAATTGGGGAAGGACGATATCCTGATCGCGCCCGACCTGCGGGGTGTCGGCTTCCTCGATTTTTCAGCCCACGACCAGGCCTTGCGCGCAGGGGAGGCGGCGGCGAACATGCTGGCAGAGCGCCTGAAACGCCTGGCCGTGCCGGCCGCGCAATATGCCGCGCTCGACAATCGCCGGCTGGCGCTTGCCGGCACCGCGGAGGCGGCGAATGCCCCCTTGCCGCTGGCAAAAGTGGAAGTCGAAGGGAGCCAGCACATCAATCCGGCCATCCTCGTTGCCCAGACCGGACTCAAAGAAGGTCAAGCGGTGACCCCGGACCAGGTACGGCGGGCAGCAGCGAAGCTGTACGGCCGCGGCGACCTCGAAAGCGTCGATACCGAAATCCGCGATATCGACGGCGCGCGCCACGTCGCCATACGGCCCACCGAGGCCAGCTGGAGCAGGAATCGCCTGCGGCTCGGGCTGGAGCTGGCGAGCGACTTCAACGATAACAACAGCTTCACTTTGAGCATGCTTCACGTGGCCTCCTCGCTGAACAGTTACGGCGCCGAGCTGCGTACGGTTGCGCGGGTCGGCACCACCCGCCTGCTCGACACCGAATTCTGGCAGCCGCTGGCGCCTGGGGCGGCCTGGTACGTGGCCCCCGGTTTCAGCTACGTCAGCGGTAGCGTCAACGTCTATTCGGAGGGCAACCGGGTTGCGCGCGTTGGGCTCCGCTACCTGGACAGCTCGTTCGCCTTCGGTCGTGAACTCGGCAACTGGGGCGACGTGCGCCTCGGCGTCATACGGCGCTTCGGCCGCGCCGACCTGCTGCTGCCGGCGTCGCCGGAAGAAGGCACGCAACACGGCTACGAGACCGTGCGTTTCGTGGAGCTGCGCACCGACACGCTGGATTCGCTGGCCTTCCCGACCCGTGGCTATCTGTTGCAGGCGCGTGGAGAATTGGCGCCTGCAAGCGGTGAGGACAAGCCCTCGTTCGCCAATTCGAGCGTCATCGGGATGAAAGCCATCAGCCACAATGCCTGGGCGGGCCACGTTTATGGCGAGTGGTCCCATGCGGCCCAAGGGCTGGCGCCGCAGTCGCTCGGCGGTTTCCTGCGTCTGTCGGGGACGCCGCAGGCATCGCTGAACGGCCGCACCAACGTCCTTGGCCGGCTGGTGCTGGCGCACAAGGTCGGCACAATCCCGGCCACGCTCGGCAACGCGGTGCGGCTCGGCTTCTCGGCCGAAGCCGGCGGCGCGTTTTCCAATGGTGAAGCGATATCGTTCCGCAACATGAAGAAGGCAGGCAGCGTGTTCCTGTCGGCAGACACAAAATTCGGGCCGGTCTATCTCGGCCTGGGTGGAACGTATCGGACAGGGGCAGGTGCATACCTGTTCCTGGGACCGGTCTGGTAAGCCTGCAACAGCACCGTACTCCTGCCGGTACTGCCGGGCAGTACCGGTTAGCCTGGAAAATAAGGCTTTCTAACGTTCAATAGTTCTCTTAAGGCATTTCCTTCACACTGAGCAGCGTTGTCTTTTACTCAAACTTTCAAGTGAAGGAATCACAATGAAGCGTAGTTTCGTATTCTTGTCGGCGATTTTTCTTTCCACCCTGGCCTATGCCGACAGTGACGCGCTGACGCCGTTGAGCGCCGGCCAACGCTCGTCCGCCTCGACCGAAAAGGAGCTCGGTCTCGGGATCGGGACCGGCGCGGCTTATCCGGGCGCTTACAAGCGCTACGGCTATATCGGCCTGGCAGTCGAGGCGAATTTCGGTAACGGCGTGTTCGTCAGCGGCCAGGATGGCATCGGCTATCGGTTTCTCGAAACGCCTTCGGGTTTTTCGATGGCAGCAAGCCTGGGTGTCCTGTCAGGGCGCAGTGAAAAGGAGGGCAGGAACGACGGCCGCCGCAACCTGCTGGCCGGCATGGGCGACATAGGCGCGCGCGGCGCAGCCAATCTGATGCTGAATTATGACAGCGGCCCTTTCCATGGCCGCGCCACCCTGACCCGTGCCCTGGGCTCGCGAAGGGACACGCTGTTCGGCGTCGACGGCGCCTACGACCTCTATGCGGATCCGACCAATCTGGTGCGGGTGAGCACCGGCTTCCTGTATGGGAACCGGAGCACCATGCAAACCTTTTTCGGCGTGACACCGGAGCAATCGGCCAACAGCGGCAATCCCGTCTATACGCCCGGCAGCGGGCTCGGCGAAGTGCATGCCGGCCTGAACTGGCGGCATGCGTTCAACGAGAACTGGACCGGAACGTTTGGTGTGGGCGTGACGGCGCTGAGGAAGGGGGCCGCCGACAGCCCGCTGGTCGAGCGCCGCAACAGCGGCCATGCGGCGGCCGTGCTCGGCTACCGGTTCTGATTCACACGGCAGTCGTGCCGGCCTCAGCCGATATTGCTGCCCCTGATTTTGCTGAGGTCGGTGTCGCCGCCCTGGTTGCCGGCACGCGGATCGGCGCTGCCGCCGGCGCCGGAGCCAAGGTCGCCGGCACCCGCGCCGCCGCCCAGGCCGGAAGCGACTCCGGCGCCCGTGGTGCCGCTGCCGCCGGCATGGCCGGCGCCGAGCCCGCCCATGCCGGCGCCCATGCCGGACATCGAACCGGCGCCGCCCGGCATGCCGCGCATGGCCACGTCGGGTCCCATGCTGGGTGCGCCGCTGCGCTGCGGATCGGTGCCGTAGAAGGCGTGGATCTGGTTCGCCCATTGGGCGTTGGCCATGTCGGGCCAGGCGTCCTTGTCGAAGCCGGGCGCGCTCTGCAGGCGCTGCTTGTCGATGTCGAGCACGAAGCGCTTGTTGACGGTGTCCAGGTGCAAGGCCTGCCAGGGCACGGCAAACAGCTTCTCGCCCATGCCGAGGAAGCCGCCGAAGGCCAGCACCGCGTAGGCGACCTGGCCGGTGTTCATGTCGAGCATGATCTCCTTGATGTCCCCCAGGTCCTCGTCGGCGCCGTTGACGACGCTGTCGCCGAGCAGGGTGTCGGCGCCCATCAGGGCAGGGCCGGGTCCGGCGCTGCCGGTGGTGTCCTTGTACATCCCGTATTTGTCGCGATCTGCATAGCTCATGATGGATCTCCTGGTGGTCTGCTCATTGGGTTAAACCCGGGTTGAACCCGGGTTCAATCCGATCAGGGTAAGGGACAGGAAGCGTCGGTATATGAGGAGGATCAATTGTGCCGAGACGGCAGGCGCTCAGGGATTGCCGCTGCCGCCGGCCACCCCATACACCTGCCCGGTCGTATAGCTCGCGTCGGCCGCCGCCAGCGACACGTAGGCCGGCGCCAGCTCGGCCGGCTGGGCCGGGCGCTTCATGGGCGGATCCCCGCCGAACTTTTCGAGGTTGCTCTGCGTCTGTCCCCCGGTCACCTGCAGCGGCGTCCACACCGGACCGGGCGCCACCGCATTTACGCGGATGCCCTTGTCCGCCAGCTGCTTGGCCAGCGACTTGGTAAACGCCACCTGGGCTGCCTTGGTCTGCGAGTAGGCCAGCAGGTTCGGCGATGGATCGTAGGCCTGCACCGAGGCGGTCGTGATGATGCTGGCGCCCGGCGGCAAATGCGGCACGGCGGCCTTGGTGATCCAGAACAGCGCGTACAGATTGGTCTTGAAATGCCAGTCCAGCTCGGCTGTGGTGAGGTCGAGGATGGAGTCGATCGACTGCTGGCGCGCTGCGTTGTTGACCAGGATGTCGAGTCCGCCCAGCTGGCGCACGGCCTGCTCCACCATTTTCTTGCAGAAGGCTTCGTCGCGGATGTCGCCGGGCAGCGCGACGGCGTTGCGGCCGGCCTGGCGGATCAGGGCGACGACTTCGCGCGCATCCGCTTCCTCGGCCGGCAGGTAGCCGATCGCCACGTCCGCACCCTCGCGTGCGAAGGCGATCGCCACCGCGCGGCCGATGCCGGAGTCGCCGCCGGTGATCAGGGCGCGCCGTCCCGCCAGGCGGCCGCTGCCGCGGTAGCTGGTTTCGCCATGGTCGGGGCGCGGTGTCATCTTGCCGGCCAGGCCGGGCCAGTCCTGCTTCTGGCGCGGGAAAGGCGGGCCGGGATAGGGCGGCGGGGTCAGGGAGCGGGGCGCCGCTGCCGCTTGCGCGCTGCCGCCCTGGGACTGGGCCAGGGCGGGCGCGGCGGCGATGCCGGCGGCCACGGTGCCGACGAAGCGGCGGCGCGAGGCGTGTACCTCGGCGCCGTCGTCGGGCTTGCGGTTGGAATGGTCGTTGGTATCCATGCCGGAAAGTCTAGCCGCGAACCCAGCCGGGGCGCGCCAGCTAGCCGGCTGGAAACGGGACCGGCGGAATCAGTCGAGGTCGGACGCGTCGTGGCGCTCGGCCACCATCTCTTCCGGCTTGCCGCGCACGCGATTGACCTTGCGGCCGCGGATCACCGCCGGGCGTGCCGCCACCTCGTCGGCCCAGCGCCGCACCTGCTGGTAGTTGTGCACCGACAGGAATTCGCCGGCGTCGTACAGCTCGCCCATCACCATGCAGCCATACCAGGGCCAGATCGCCATGTCGGCGATGGTGTACTCGTCGCCGGCGACGAAACGGCGCTCGGCCAGCAGGCGGTCCAGCACGTCGAGCTGGCGCTTGGTTTCCATCGCGTAGCGGTTGATCGGGTACTCCAGCTTTTCCGGCGCGTAGGCATAGAAATGGCCGAAACCGCCGCCGACGAAAGGCGCGGAACCCATCTGCCACATCAGCCAGTTGAAGGTCTCGGTACGCGTTGGCAGGTCCTGCGGCAGGAAGGCGCCGAACTTCTCGGCCAGGTAGACCAGGATGGCGCCGGATTCGAACACGCGCACCGGTTGTTCGCCGCTGCGGTCGACCAGGGCCGGGATCTTCGAATTCGGGTTGATGTCGACGAAGCCGCTGCCGAACTGGGCCCCTTCGCCGATCTTGATCAGCCAGGCGTCGTATTCCGCGCCGGTGTGGCCGGCGGCCAGCAGCTCCTCGAGCATGATCGTGACCTTCTGCCCGTTCGGCGTGCCCAGCGAATACAGCTGCAGCGGATGCTTGCCGACCGGCAGTTCCAGCTCGTGGGTCGCGCCGGCGACCGGGCGGTTGATGTTGGCGAAGGCGCCGCCCGACGGCGTGGCGGGCGACCAGACTTTGGGCGGAACGTAGGTCGAGAAGGGGTTCGTGCTGCCGGTCATCGTGTTCTCCTTGTTTGCTTGCTATCGAGGAGATGGATGATGCCGCAAATCCGGCGCGCTTGCCGGAAGAGGACGCGATGCGCGACTAGGGTAGGGGCTGTGACCGCGCGGCGCCCGTCAGGATGTCGATCATTGCCCGGGTCGCGGCGGACTGTCGCCGGTGCGGCGCATACACGACCGAAAAGGGCCGCGCACGGCCGCGCAGCTGCGGCAGCAGTTCGACCAGGCGTCCCGCCTCCAGATGCTGCGCGGCGATGAAATCGTAGGTCTGGGCGATGCCGGCGCCGGCAAGCGCCAGCGATACCACGCCCAGCACGTCGTCCGATACCTCGATGGTGGATGGCGCCGTCCATTCGACGTCCTGGCCGGCTTCCTTGAATACCCAGGGCGCGATACGGCCCGTGCGGGGTAGGATAAACGGCAGACAGGCGTGTTCGCGCAGCGAAGCCAGGGTTGCGGGCGTGCCGGCGCGTTGCAGGTAGTCGGGCGAAGCCACCAGGCAGAGGGGCTCGTCGGCCAGCTTGCGCGCGACCAGTCCACTGTCCGGCAGCTCGCCGAGGCGGATCGCAAGATCGAAGCCCTCGGCCACCAGGTCGACGTTGCGGTTCGTGATGTTCAGCTCGACGCGTACGTTCGGATACTGGCGCGCGTAGCGGGCCAGCAGCGGCGGAAGACGGTGGTGGCCGAAGGTGGTCGGCACGCTGATGCGGATCCGGCCGCGCAGGGCGTCCGCCTGGCCCTGGATCTCGAGTTCGGCGTCGCCCAGCAGGGTAAAGGCGGCGCGCGCCTGTTCGAGATATTGGCGGCCCGCTTCAGTCAGTTTGACCTGGCGGGTGGAACGGCGCAGCAGCTGGCCGCCGAGCCGGTTTTCGAGGCGTGTCACGGCCCGGCTGAGCACGGACGGCGTGCTCGACAGGGCAACAGCGCCTTCTGTGAACGAACCGTGGTCGGCCACTGCGAGAAAAGCTTCGACGTCGTCGAGATAATCGAACTGGCGACTGATTTTATCCTCCGCGGAACAAATGATTTGTTTTTCGCCCAGTTTATCTCGTCTGGAGCAAAGAATAAAGTTGCGGTCCTTAACTCAACTCAGCACAAGGAGAAGCACATGGACCTGCAATTACAAGGAAAGACTGCGCTCGTTACGGGCGCAACCGCCGGGATCGGCCTGGCGATCGCCCGCACGCTGGCAAAGGAAGGCGCAGCGGTTGCGATTACCGGTCGTAACGCCGCCAGGCTGGACGCCGCAGCGGCCGAGATTGCCGCTGCCGCGCCGGGCGCCGCCATCACGCCGTTGCTCGCGGACCTGGGGACGGCCGAGGGCGCCCAGGCAGTCACCGCCGCCCTGCCGGACACCGACATCCTGATCAACAACCTCGGCTTTTACGAAGCCAAGCCATTCGCCGAGATCGGCGACGAGGACTGGCTGCGCATGCTCGACCTGAACGTGATGTCGGGCGTGCGCCTGGCACGGCATTACTTTCCGCGCCTGCTGGCGAAGAACTGGGGCAGGGTGATCTTCATCTCCAGCGAAGTCGGCGCCTTCACGCCGCCCGACATGATCCATTACGGCGTCAGCAAATCGGCCCAGCTGGCGGTATCGCGCGGCCTGGCCGAGCTGACGCGCGGCAGCGGCGTGACCGTGAACAGCGTGCTGCCCGCCGCCACCCGCTCGGACGGTATCGTCGAGTACCTGCGCCAGACCGCACCGCGTCCCGGCATGAGCGACGCCGAGATCGAAGCCCACTTCTTCGAGACCTATCGTCCGAGCTCCCTGATCGCCCGCATGATCGAGGCCGACGAGGTCGCCGCCATGGTGGCCCTGCTGGCCAGCCCGCTCGGCGCCGCGACCAATGGCGCGGCCGTACGCGTCGAAGGCGGCAGCTACCGTTCCATTCTCTGATCCACCGGTTTCCCATCATGAAAAACCAAACTTTCTTCCTCGCTGCGCTTGCCGCAGCCGGCGTCCTGTCGATGTCCGCCGCCGCTGCCGACGCTGGCGCCCAGCCGGCGCTGGAACGCTGGCGCAGCTATACCGGCGTGAGCTGGACCGCTGCGCCCGGCGCCAGCGATCCGGCGCCTTTCGCCAATTCGGTCGGCGCGCCGATCGCCGGCATCCATTTCGATGCGGCGGGCCGCGCCTTCGTCAGCACGCCGCGCCTGGTGGCGGCCGACAGCCCGGCTACCCTGAGCCTCCTGGACACCACCACGCAAGGCGGGCCGGCCCGCCTGACGGCCTTTCCTTCGCTTGAGGCAAATGCGGTGAGCGGCGCCCCGGCAAGCCACCTGCGCAATGTGCTCGGCTTCTACATCGACCGCCGTAACGGCTGGCTGTGGGCGCTCGACCAGGGTTTCGTCGCCGGCGAAGCGGCCGCACCGGAGGGCGGGCAGAAGATCATGGTGTTCGACCTGCGTACGCAGAAGCTTGTGAAGACAATCGCCCTGGACGCCGTGGCAGACCGCAAGGGCAGCTTCCTGAACGACATCGTGGTCGATGAAGGGCGCAGGATCGCCTACGTGTCGGACAGCGGCCTGCGCAGCGCGCCGCACAACCAGGCTGCGATCATCGTCGCCGACTTCGCCAGCGGACGGGCGCGCCGCGTGCTCGACCGGCATCCTGGGTTGATGCCGGAGCCCGGCGTCAAGGTGATGTCGCACGGCGAAGAGGTGTGGCCCGGGAAGCCGCTGGTGCTGGGCGTGAACGGCATTGCGCTGTCGCCGGACGGCGCGACCCTGTACTGGACCGTCACCACCGGCACCCATGCCTATGCCGTGCCGACGGCCCTGCTGCGCGACCCGCGCGCCGGCAAGGCTGCGCTCGCCAGCGCGGTGCGTGGATTGGGCGAGGTCGGCGGCAACACCGATGGCATCGTCACCGATGCCGCGGGCAGGCTGTACATCACCGACGTGAGCCGCAATGGCATCGTCGAATACGATCCCGAGGCCGGTACGATGCGCCTGCTGGCAAGCGACGAGGGCGTGCGCTGGCCGGACACGCCGACGATCGGACCCGACGGACACCTGGTGTTCACCGCCAGCAACCTGAACCGGCATTTCGCCGGCCAGGTCAAGCCGGGCGAAGAGCGCTACGAACTGTGGCGCCTCAAGTAAGCGCAGCCTTCGCGGGCTTCTTCTTCGGCTTCGGCAGCGGCATCAACGCCGCCGTTTCTTCGATCACGCGGCGCAGCAGCTCGGGATCGTCGAGCAGTTCGTCGGCGATCGGGTAATCCTTGGCGCCGGGATAGGGCGGCCCCTGCGGCAGGTCGGGCGCCAGGCTGGCCACCGCCTGTGAGGGCTTGATGAAGAGGCTGTTGTCGCAGGCAAAAGCGACGACCTTCTCGTCGAGATAGAGCGCGTATTCGCCGAACATCTTCTTGTACGTCAGGCGGGCGCCCAGCCGGGCGGTTTCGAAAACGTACTCGACGAAGCTCGATTCGGTTGCCATGCTTGCCCTCCGGGAGATGAACATCCCGAAGGGTAGCAGATGCGCGAACCTAGGCGTCCGCTTTCCTCGGCGGCAGCGGCGCCTCCGCCGGCACCAGCCCTTCGCTGCGCAGCTCTTCCCAGAAAGCGCTCGGTATCTCCATGTGCATCAGGGTGGCGTTGCGGCGCAGGTGCGCCGGGCTGCTTGCGCCGGGGATGGTGGCCGCCACCACCGGGTGCGCCACGCCGAACTGCAGCGCTGCCGCCGGCAGGTCGACGCCGTGGCGCGCCGCGACCTGGCGCAGGCGTTCGCGATGCGCGTGCTGCTCGGGTTTGGCCGGCTGGTAGTCGTAATGCTCGCCGCCGGCCAGGAAGCCGGAGTTGAAGGGGCCGCCCAGCACCACGTGGGCCCCGCGTTGTTCGCACATTGGAAACAGCACCTGCAGCGGCGTGGTTTCCATCAGCGTGTAGCGCCCGGCCAGCAGGAAGATGTCGGGATCGGAGTCGCGCAGCGCGCGCAGGCAGGGCTCGACCGTGTTCACGCCCAGGCCCCAGCCCTTGATCAAACCTTCTTCGCGCAGCTTGACCATGCCCTCGAAAGCGCCGCCCTTGCCGGCCGCGATCCGGTAGTAATGTTCGAACTGCTCGCCGAACATGTCGGGCGAGAGGTCGTGCACGTAGGCGATGTCGATATGGCCGAGCGCCAGGCGCTGCAGGCTGTCCTCGACCGAGCGGCGCACGCCGTCCGCGGTGTAGTCGATCACGCGCTTGAAGGGCAGGGCGCCGACGAAAGGCGCTTCGATTTCGCCCGGCAGATGCGGCGCCAGCAGGCGGCCGACCTTGGTCGACAGCGTGTATTCATGGCGTGGACGGCGGCGCAGGGCCTGGCCGAAGCGGTGCTCGGACAGGCCGGCGCCGTAGTGGGGCGCGGTGTCGAAGTAGCGGATGCCCGCTTCCCAGGCGGCATCGACGGTGTTGATCGCCGCTTCGTCGGTCGTGGTGTGGTACATGTCGCCCAGCCCGGTGCCGCCCAGGCCCAGGCGCGTGATCGGTTGATAGCGCTGGTTCACGGTGCTTCCTTTCTGGTCGCTTGGTTGCGGAACATGCTACACCGCGGCCACGGCCGCACGATTGACCGGCGCCTTCAGGATACGATCGGACTCGCCATCGCCTCTGCCGTTCCTTTCGCGGCAATACGCTGCAGGGTTCGCTCCAGCGCCGCCGTATCCGGATAGATGCGCACGCTGGTCACGCGTCCCCAACGTATCTCGATCAGATTGACACCCTCGGCCGAGGTTGTCACGCCATCGGTGCCGCGATTGGTTTCGGTCCAGATGGCTTCGACTTGCGTGCGCCACGGCCAGCCCGACACCCGGACTTCGTTCAGCGTGAAACGGATGCCCTGCAGGAGGCGCAACAGGCGCTCGTACCAGGCGCGGATCGCCTCGGGCGTCCTGCGCGTGCCGGACAGCGCGTGCGTGCCGACGAAGTAGTGCACGGCGTTCGGCGAGAGCTCATCGGTGACGGCTTCGATGCGGCCGGCGTTCAGGCCGGCGAATACCCTGGCGATTCTGCGTCGGACAATGGCGTGGTACATGGCGGTATCGGCCTTTCCTGTGGCTGGAAAACCTCCACGATACCCGAAGCGCGATGCCAAAATATCACGCTTTTCCACGCCCAAAGGCGCGTGCGGCGCTCAGCGAATACCCAGCTGCTGCAGGATCTCGCGCGCGATGCCGGACAGCGGCACGCTCTTCTCGACCCCGCCGCGCTTCACGGCTTCCTTCGGCATGCCGTAGACCACGCAGCTTTCCTCGTCCTGGGCCACGGTGCGGGCGCCAATCTTGCGCATCTCGAGCAGGCCGGCGGCGCCATCGTCGCCCATGCCGGTCATGATGATGCCGAGCGCATTCGCGCCGGCCTGCTTGGCCACCGAGCGGAACAGCACGTCGACCGAAGGGCGGTGGCGGTTCACCAGCGGGCCGTCGATCACGTCCACGTGGTAGTTGGCGCCGTCGCGCCGCAGCAGCATGTGGCGCCCGCCCGGTGCGATCAGGGCGCGGCCGGGCAGCACGCGGTCGCCGTGGCGGGCTTCCTTCACTTCGAGCTGGCAGATCTTGTTGAGCCGCTCGGCAAACGCCGCCGTGAATTTCTCGGGCATGTGCTGGACGATGACGATGCCGGGCGTGACGCGCGGCAGCGCCGTCAGCACTTCTTCCAGCGCCAGCGTGCCGCCGGTGGAGGTGCCGATGGCGACCACGCGCTCGGTGGTCTTGAGCGGCACACGTGTTTCGACGCCAGGGGGCAGCACGGCATCGGCCGTCAGCTTGGCCGCCACCGGTACCGGCGTCGAAGCCGAGGGCACGCGCGCGGCCAGACGCCGTACGTTGACATGGCTGGCCGCGCGCACCGCGGCAATCAGCTCGTCCGCGCTCTCGTTCAGGAAATCCTTCAGGCCCAGCTTGGGTTTGGTGATGATGGAGACCGCGCCGGCCGCCATCGCGGCCATGGTGGTTTCCGCGCCTTTTTCCGTCAGCGTCGAGCAGATCACGACCGGGGTCGGGCGCTCCGCCATGATCCGCTTCAGGAAGGTGATGCCGTCCATGCGCGGCATCTCGACGTCCAGCACGATCACGTCCGGCCACTGCTGCTTCATGCGCTCGATCGCCAGCAGCGGGTCGGACACCGCGTGCAGCAGGCGGATGTCGGGCGCGCTTTCCAGGATCGCGCCCACGACCTTGCGGACGACCGCGGAGTCGTCCACCACCATCACATTGATTGTCTTCATTTACTTACGATATACCGAGGGCATGACGGTGGTCAGCGTGTCGTTGATCTCGTGCAGGCTCTCCGAGTGGCCGATGAAGAAGCTGCCGCCGGGCTTGATGCGCGACGTGACACGGGCCACGACCTGGCGCTTGGTGTCGCCGTTAAAGTAGATCATCACGTTGCGAAGGAAAACCACGTTATAGGTCCCGAGGTCGCCCGGCAGGTCGGTATTCAGGTTCACCTGGCGGAACTGCACGCGCTGGCGCAGGGCTTTATCGACCAGCAGGGTGCCGGCCTGCTCGCGGATGCCCTTCAGGCAGAAGCGGCGCAGGTAGTCCTGCGGCAGGTGGCTGGCGCGTTCCATCGGATAGTGGCCGACGCGGGCGCGCTGCAGCACACGGGTGCTGATGTCCGAGGCCACGACTTCCCAGGGCGCGTTGCCCAGCACGTCGGCCAGCACCATCGCGATGCTGTAGGGTTCCTCGCCGGACGAGCAGGCCGCGCTCCAGACCCGGAACGGCGCCCCCGCACGCAGGTTGGGACGCGCGCTTTCCGCCGCTTCGCGCAGCAGGTCGAAGTGGCGCGACTCGCGGAAGAAATAGGTCTCGTTGGTGGTCAGGAGGTCGACCGCCAGCTGCACCTCGTTCGCATGCTGGCCGCTCTGCAGCAGCCGGAAATAGGCGTCGTAGGTCTGCAGCCCGTAGTGCTGCAGGCGCTTGGCGAGGCGGCCGCTGACCAGCGCCTTCTTCGAGTCCGACATCGTGATGCCGGCCATGTCGAAGATGAAGCGCCGGAAGCTGGCGAACTCGCTCTCGTTGATGGCGCAGTGCTGCATTTGTTCCTCAGACGATGGCGGCGTCGGCGGATGCCAGGTCCGGCAGGCCTTCCAGCGCCAGCACCTGTTCCACGTTCAGCAGGATCACGAACTTGCCGTTCACCTTGCCCATGCCGGCGATGAAGTCGCCGCGGATGCGCGTGCCGAACGAGGGCGCCGGTTCGATCTCGGACGCCGGGATGTCCAGCACCGCGCTGACGGCATCGACCACGACGCCCGTCACCTGGCGCTCGCCTTCCAGATCGAGTTCGACGATGACGATGCAGGTGCGCTTGCCCGGCACCGAGGGGGCGCGACCGAAGCGCGCCGCCAGGTCCATCACCGGCACGACCGCGCCGCGCAGGTTGATCACGCCGCGGATCGAGTCCGGCATCATCGGCACTTCGGTGATGCCGCCGAATTCGATGATCTCCTTCACGGCCATGATACCGATGCCGAAGGATTCGCCGCCCAGCATGAAGGTGAGGTATTGCTTGATAGCCTGTTCCATGTCGGTCACCAATCAGAAATGGGTGAAGTTGTTTTCATCCGGTTCGCCCTGGGTGGCGAAGCCGTCGGCCAGGCGCAGGTTGGCACCGCGGCGGACCGGACGCGGCGCCGGGGCCGGGCGTACCACCGCCGGGCGCTTGAGGACGACACCGCTGCCTTCCAGGCGGAAGAAGGCCATGGCCTGCTGCAGTTGCTCGGCCTGGCTGCTCATCTCTTCGGCGGTGGCCGCCAGCTCTTCCGAACTCGAGGCGTTCATCTGCGTGGTCTGGCTCATCTGGCCGACCGCCGCGTTGATCTGGCCGACCCCGGCCGACTGCTCTTCCGAGGCCGCCGTGATCTCCTGCACCAGGTCGGAGGTCTTGCGGATGTTCGGCACCATGCGGTCGAGCAGGTTGCCAGCACGCTCGGCCAGTTCGACGCTGCTGGTCG